>WSSedA2C3DRAFT_1000034_pt1 | contig 18327 bp, 28 predicted proteins | sample WetSurSA2Cattail_FD_9486 | JGI IMG/M metagenome (IMG submission 9486) | reverse complement strand
AGAATTAATAGAATTCAAGAATTGATGAGGTGGATAGATGACTTAAATGATTCTTATGTTAATGATATAACATCGTGTTTACAAGAAATAAAAAGTTTAATAAAAGAAGAGATTGGAGATATAAGATTTTATGAAAAAAATGAAACTAATTAAAGTAGAATATCATACAGATCCACAAAGAAGTGTTTTATGGACTGCAAGAGTGGTTTCTTTTTCAATAGAAGAAGCTATAAAATCAATTAGTCTGGCTTTAAAAAGAAATATTACAGTTACATCAGTGGGTGAGATTGGTGAGATTGATGCTTTTTCTGCAGAGACAATGGATTATGTATTTGAAGTAGTAAAAATGAGAAAAAATGTAGAGGAGCAAGAAAAGGTAGAGAAAGAAAAAGAAGAAGCTGGAGAAAAGAAAAGGTTAAGAGGTTTTGGTAAAGAAAGAAGAAGAGCAGCAATGGAGGAAGATCAGTAATGGCAATTAGAGCTAAAATATGGGAACCTATTAAAAGAAGGTTAAGAGAACTTCCTGATTTAACTCTACATTTACCAGAAAATGTTATATGTAGATTCTATGTTTGTCCATTTAGAAAGACCTGTCCTGGAACAAATGAAAAGAGAGATAATAGGTTTGTATGTAATATTAAAAAGTTAAAAGAATCTTATTTAGAGGAAAAAGAAATAGATAATTGGGAGAGACATGTATAAAAATATAATAGCATTTGATATAGACGGAGTAGTAGCAGATACTTACAAATCTATAAGGAAAAGAATAATTGATGATTACTCATATGATATAGAAGGTAACGTTTCAAAACATGAAATAGTAGTACCAAATGTTGATAGAAAAGAAGTTTTGAATAGAATATATAATACCATGGAATATTCGGTAATAGATCCATGTGATAATGCTGTTGATAGTTTAACTAAAGTATATAAAATGATAGGTGAAGAAATTACTTTTTTAACAGCTAGACCACATTTTCTTGTAGATACAACATATAAATGGTTAGACAAAATAATACCAAACATAAAATATAAAATAATTTTTGCACAATCTTCCCAAAAATATAAATTTCTAGATAAATATGGTTTTAAATTTATGGTTGATGATAGAATAAAAGTCATAAATTCTATACCTAATAGAATGACAGGTTTTTTGGTAAACAGAGAGTGGAATGCAAATAGAGAAACAAATGATAATGTTATAAGAGTTAATAGTTTAAAAGAAGTGGTAAAACTTTTAAATAAACTATATAATTAGATTGGAGAAATAAATTGTCTTTAAAAATATTGAAAAATGTTAAAAATCCAAAGGTATTATTGGTTACACCTTTACTAACAGGACATGAAATAGAGAGGGATTTAAAGATAAAAATATCTCGTAATGATATACCATTTGATTGGATCCAATATGAAGGTATTTTTAATACAGCTATGAATACAGATTTAGGCCTAAAAGAATATCTAAATACTACAAAAAAAGAACCAAAGTATTTTATGAAATTAGATAGAGATATTATTCCAGGAAGGCATATGATAGATAAATTATCAGATACTTTGGATAATGCAAGTAATATAGTAGCATATTCATATTGTGGATTTAGTTATAAAGGTGACTTGAATGCTGATTTTCCTATTACACCATTTAATCCAGAAAAATTACTACAATCAAATTATATATCATCAATGAGTTTATTTAAGATGTCTGCAATAAAAGAGATTGGTTTAGTAACAGATGAAAAATATAAAAGACTGTTGGATTGGTGTTTGTTAATAAAATTATTAAGCAAAGGTTATATAGGACAACCTTGTTATAACACAAGTTTCATTGCTATATCACAAAAAGACGATATTTCTGCAGGTTCACAAGATGACTATAAAACAAAATATTTAAGAGTATATGAGGATTTTATTAAACCGTTGTTTGGCTCATTTGTTTAATCATACCAAGTTGAATTCTCAGTTCTCTTTCATAATCAATATTAAATAAGTAAAAACTTTCACATTTAAACATAACTTCATTTCTTCCAGAGAATAATGCAACTTTCAAATTTTTATCTGTATAACTATTTTTTATTTTTTCTACTTCTTCTGCTCTTTTTTTATCTATTTCTTTATAAAAAAGTTTATCTAATGAACCAAAATAATGAGATTTTCTGTAAAAATCAGATACTTCTGGACTCCAGATAAATTTATAACTACCTATTGGAAAAAATATACATGGATATCCATATATTTCAGCTGCTATAAATGATGGTGTAGTAAACACACCATTTGACCTTGCCTTCCAGTCAAATTTTTTCAAGAAAAAATTATCCATTTCTTCATGTGCAAATTTGTTTGTATCTTTTGGTTTTCTATCATTTCTCGGTTTTACTTCTGCAATTATATCAATATTTTTACTATAACCTCTATAAAGAAAATGGTTTGTACTTTTAATAATATCTGTAAAAGATTTTTCTACATTTTTCTCTATAAGTTCTACAGCTCTTTTTATTTCACTTTTTATTAATTTGGATAGTTCTTCATTTAAGAATTTATTTAGTCTCATTCTATAATACCTTTACAGATCCTCCGAGATAATTTTTAATTTTATCAAGTTGTTTTTGAATTTCTTCCTTTGAATTTCTAAATGTATATTTTGATATTAGATAGGTTTCACTTAAAAACTTTAAAAATTTCATTTAATATCATCTTTAAGTTTGTTTATAATAATATTTTCATATTTAACATTTACTAAATAGTAAGAACTACACTTAAACATAATTTCATTTCTTCTTTTTATTGCTTTATTTAAATTTTTATCAGTATATGAATTAATTTTTTCTTCTATTTCAGATTTTATATAATCAATATCTTCTTCAGAATAATCATTGTCTACAGATATTTCTTCTGGATATGCTAAATACATAAAATTTTCTTGTTCATCATAAAAATCAAATACTTCTGGACTCCAGATAAATTTATATTCTCCTATAGGAAAGAATAAATATACTGTTCCATATATATCAATTTGGTTTGCATCAGCACTTACAAATACTCCTTCTGACCTTGCTTTCCAACCAAAACGCCCTTTAAAAATTTTATCCATTTCATTATGAACACCAATATTAACATTTAGAGGTTTTCTATCAGTTCTAGGGTTAACTTTTAGAATATTTTTAACTGTTTTATTTGAAGATCTAAACAATAAACCTTCTTCTTTTATTGCTTTTAAATAATTATGCTGGACGTCACTTTTTATAACACTCCATATATGTAGTGGATCTTCTTTATTATTTTCATTTAGGAATCTAATTAACTTCATTTTTCTGCCTTTCATTATAAAAATAAATTTTTTTCAGTAACCTTTTGTATACATCACTATTTTTATCAAATAACATCTTATACATTTTAAGTGTGTCAGAGTTTTTAGTAACTGAAAGTTCATGTATTATTTGTTGTGCATATGCTTCTATTTCCCTCGGTTCGCTTAAATATTGTTTTACAACTTCTACAGTTGTTAATTTTCCACCCCTTAACTTCCCATTTTTAACCATTTTATCTTTTATATCTGTAGGTATATTCTTACCTTGCTCTCTATGTATAAGTTCATGTGATAACATAATTGACAGTTCATCTGTAATGTCTTTTAAATCTGATATACTTTTTGCATTTTCTAATTCATCTATTAAAAATTCTACTTCTTCTTTAGCAAATTCAACTGAAATTTCGCCTGTATAAAGATTACATGTTGCATTTATTCTTTCCGGTAAACTAGAATTATAAACAAATTCAACATTATATTTTTTCAAACTTGAATTTAATCTTTCTAAAACGAAAGTGTTGGAATCTTTTTGTTTTAGAAAATTACTAAATGCTATTGTTATTATTTTATGTGCTTCGTTATATGTTGGACTTGTTGTTTCATTGAGAAAAGCAATTAATCTCATTTATCTTTCCCTTCAGATGGTATATACTTATAGACATATTTTATGGCTTTCTCTGCTAATTTTTTATATCTTCTTTCATCTAACATATTCATTGGTGAAGATGGATATATATAAAGTGTATCATCTACAACTCTACCTCTGGGATTACTATCAGTATAATCTCCATCTACAATATTCATAATATCATTCCTAAAATTATCAGTTAGTTTATTTTTATCAAAACTGAGTTTGTTAAATATAGGTGCAAGTATTTGTTTATGTGTTGCTTTTACATCATCAAATTTATCAAATGTGTATAGTTTTTCAGATCCTTTATAGATATTTCCTTTAGGATCAGACCAGACTAATCCTATTTGATTTGGTTTAGTTATATAAATCCATACATAAGTTTTTCCTTGGCCAGATATTGCTCTTCCAGCATACTGCCACTTTTCTATCCATTCATATATTATTTGGTATGTTTTTTTAGTAAGAAATTTTATAAATCTCATTATTTTATCACCTTTAATAATCTACTTGATTCTAAATATTTTAACATATCTCTAAGATTAGAATATTTATTAGTTTTTTCTAATCTATCTATTTCATTATTTAGCTCTTTTGGATTTATATCCGTTGTTTCTACGACAGCATCTTCATTATATCTTAAAACATGTATTTTTCCTTTTTTCCATATACCTTTTTCCCAGTTTGCTTCATGACCAAAGAAACCATTTTCCCATGTTCCACCATTCCATGTACCTCCATTGAACTTACCGTCTTCCCAAATTCCTTTATTAAATTTACCACCATTCCATGTTCCATTAACCCAAACAGAATCTATCATAAAACCATCTTCCCATATACCGTCTTCCCATCTACTATCTAAAAAATTACCGCCATAAAATACTCCATTTTTCCATACACTATTTCCATCAATTTCAGCTTCTTTAACATTACATCTTTCAAAATTACAACTTCTATATCTGCCATGTACTATTTCACATACATTAAAATTACATTTATAACATTCATACATCTTTTTTGTCGCTGGAGAACCATAAATTACACAACGATTAAAATTACTAGTTTCATAATATTTAAAATTTTTAAAATCACAATTATCAAATTCCGACTCTGCACATTCTGGATGTGCAGAGTCGGAAAAATATCCATTTTTAATTTTACATTTAATGGTTTTGCAAAAACTAAAATTAGCATTATCAATTTCAGAATTTATTATTGTACAATTTCTGAGAATTACATTTTTTCTTCTAAGTTCAAGACCCTCAACTTCACCATTTGTCATTGATAGTTTATTATCATTATTTTCTACAAAAGATATGTGGATTCTATTAAACTTTGCTTTACTTAATTCTGGGTACAATTTGAATGCAGTAAAAAGAACTTTTTTATCTTGAAAATGCCCAAAAATTCTTCCTTCTTTCTTCATTTCTTTTTCTTCAAAATTTCTATTCTTTTTGACTATTTCAATACCATCAAATATCTCTTTTTTTGTTATACCATTTACTTCGGTTTTTTCTATTGTTTTATCAATCCATTTTACAAACTCATATAATTTCAAAAATAAACTCATTATAATATCTTTATTACGTTTTTCTAAAAATCCTCTTGGACCCCGCCATTCTAGTGTTCCTTGTTGGTGTGGATTTAATAGAGAATATTTGGATTTTTCATCAGTAAAGTAGTCTACCATATTAGAATATTCACCATTTACAATACATTTTTTTATTTTACCTAATAATGCTCCATTTGCATATGTTTTATCAAAAAATTTAAGATCAGTAAGAGTTTTTAATGTCTTAAGAATTTTTTGATCAAATGCCAAGTTTATTAAAACCCAGTATTGATCAAATAATGTTATATTAGGAAAACTTATATGTATATGAAAACCGCATGTTTCATTTGTAGTTAAACCATTTTTGGTTGCTATATCGAGGAAGTTTACTATTTTTTGGACATTTATGGGTACCAGAGTAAATATGTCAGAAACATATTCAAAAGAAAAATAATTTGAAGTGTCAAAGTCTTTAATACTACTATCACCTTTTACATCTCCACCCTTTCCAAATTCTTTATCAAAATATTCTTTTAATTTGTCTCTGTTATCCCATTTACTTTTTTCTGCTATACCTTCAAATTCAAAACCGAATTTATATTGAGACATTAAATATGCTTCACTAATAAACTTTTGAAATTTCATCAAAAACCCTTCTTTTATTTTTTATATTTCTATGTTTTTATTATTTATAAAAGATTAGATATGTATGGTGAATTGGGAGAGTAAATAAAAAAAACTATAGAAATTTAAATTTCTATAGTTTTATGCCAACCATTCTTGTTGGCTTTATTTAGGCATATCCATTTAGTACTGTTGAAATTTCCTTCTTGATACACATGAAAATGTCCAAATATCCAAAGTTTTGGTCTATATCTGTCCAAAACATATGAAAGTGCTTTACGACTTGGATCATTATCAGCATAATGATATTTTATATGAAGATTTAGGAAAAACTCATTTGGACATGTATGGCTTACAACAATGTCTATCTTCTCATTTGGAAGATTGTACATGTCTTTTTGAGAAATTACTTCTTCTGGAAACCAATCTAAACCAACAGTTCTCACTTTTCTGTCAATAGAACTTGCTCCTCCCATAAACAAAATATTACTATCATTTATAGTCAGAACCTTCCCTCTCTTCATGTAAATTACATTTTTCACTATATCGTTACTACAGAGTTCGTTAATAGCCCAATGATTTTCATGATTCCCATCACAAAAATATAGTTTCTTTTCCTGTTTTGTCATGAAGTACAAAGCATGATTGATATTGATATCTCCAGGCCAATAACCGAAATCTCCTGTTGATATTATTAAATCATTATTCATATCAAGTACTTCTTTGATATGATAGAATTTTTTATGTGTATCACCTATAAAAGTTATCTTCATTATATTATCTCAAAAAAATATCCTCCATATGGAGGATATTTTTTCTGTTTATTTTATTTACTTTTCTCTTTTACACAGTCCATACTGTGTCTGTCAATGTAGTCCATACTGTGTCTGGCGGTGGTCCATCCCAATATTTTGGCTCTTGTCCTGTATCCCAACCATTAGCGTTTGTATTTTGTGCAACATCCTTTACCATGCTACCAGATATGTCAACAGCAGCTTCTTCCTTTTCATCCTCAAATACCGCACCACCTCTTAAAATGTCATCAAACATCTTTAAGTCTCCTTGTTAGTCATTTTTGTTTATCCATCATTTATTGCATAGTAAAATATTTTTGCAAAAAAGTAAAGCAAAAATCTCATTATATTATAACATATTTATGTACATCTTCTGTTCTTTTACATGATTTAATAATAAGTCTTTGTCACATTTGTTTATAGGTAATGGATTATCTAATACCTTCAAATATCCTGATAATATTAGTAATTCTATACCAAAATTATTTTTAATACTATTAACTTCACCAGTAACCATAGTAATTAACTCTTTCCATGTAACAGGATCATTATTTAGTAATGTTTCCACTTTTCCTAATGAACTCAATACTGAAGCTTTTGCCAATGGATAATGTTTTACAAATGTAATATTTGCCAATTCAACTGCTATACCTGCTGTTTTAGGATTTGGTATCTTAGCATATATAATACTTTCCTCACATCCTGCAGGTCTTTTATCACTAATAACATTTAAACTAGCACAAGAGCAAACACCAAATAAAAACAAAAATAATACTAAACTAACTAATTTCTTCATATACTTGTCTCCTTTTCTTTTATAAAATTAACTACTTTGTTTATAGATTCCTCCGCTGTTAAAATATTTGTTTCAACTATTAAATCTGGATTATCTGGTTCTTCATATCTAGAACCCAATCCTGTCATAACATTTACACTTTTACTTCTTGCTAACTTATAAAGTCTTTTTGGATCTCTTTCTTCACATATATATAATGGACATTTTACAAAAATCTCATAATATTTATATGGATACACTATTTCTTTTATATTTTTTCTTATACATTTTAAAGGTGCAATAACTGACAATATAACTGTTATTTCTGTATTATTATTTAGTATAATTTTCGTTACTTCTGATATTCTCCTTATATTTTCTTCTCTATCTATATCACAGAATCCTAAGTCACGATTTAATCCAGATCTTACTTCATCACCATCTATTATAAAAATATTTTTATTGTTAAAATATTCTTTTACACCGTTTGCTATTGTTGTTTTTCCACTTCCTGACAATCCAGTTAGTAATATTACTGACATTTTTATTATACCTTAAATAGATTTTTATCTAAAATAACTTTATGTAATATTAATTTACTTTCAAAGTATAAAATGGCCGATTTCTGTTGAAGATAATAAGGAGAAAAGCATGTTGTTATTCTGTTATTATCGGTACCAGTTACAATTAATGATGAATTACAGTTTCTACATGCTGTAATTCCACATGAAACCATATCTAATATTTTAAATGTTTTACCCTCTACATATATAGAATCACCTACTCTCAATTCATTTCTTTTTTCTATTACTTTTTTTATATTATATCTATAATATTTACATTCAAATACTTCAGCTTTTTTTGCATTTCCATACACAACGTGGACTCCTATCTTCTGTTTGTCCAATATATTCACATTTCCAATTATTCATATGACTTAACATTTCTTTTACATGTTGTGTTTCTAATCCAGACATTCCAGTATTATGAGATTCTATATAACAAGTCTTCCATTTTATTCCATTAAGGACATCAAACATTGATGTCTTTACGTGTTTCCATATTGACAATGCAAACACTACATCAATGGGTTCACTATAATATGAATTTATATAACTAATACAGTCTTTTGTATTAGTTAGATCTTTTATCATATAATTAATTTGCATTCCATTAAATCTTGCTAAGTCTCTGGCACATTCTACATACTCCGGTTGATATTCTAAGCCAGTTACTTTTCTTGCACCTCGTAAATATGTCTCAGTTACCATAGAACCTAACTGACACCCAAGGTCTAATACAGATTTTCCTGTCATATTTTCTTCTATATTCATTTTATCAAATCTGTATAGAGTTTTTCTTGTTCCATCAATATACTTTCCGTCTAAGTAATATGTCTGATAATTTTGTTTTCTTTCCTTATGAGGAAATTGTGCTAGATTTGATATTTTGTTTTTTAATTCTTCTTTATCAAGATTTATTTTTATATCATCTGTATTATATATGAGTTCTACTACATTCATACAATCCCAAAATGTACGACGCAAATCAACTAAATATCCATTTATTGTATTATCACCTTTTTTAAGATCACCTAAAGCACCTGGAGATGCTTTAATTTTATTATTATCTATAAATTCATTTAAAAAACTATTATAATTCCAGTGACCTGGTACTAACTTATTTGCATTTTGAATTATATATCCATACATTCCTATTGGATCTGCATGTAAAGTTCCTGGAAAAAAATCTGATATAACTGTTTCTACATATACCAAACCGCTTATAATAGGGGTTTTCTTTGACTTACTGAGCATTTCAAACATTTGATATTCATTTAATATTGATAATAATGACTCTTCATTAAATCCTTTTATATTATCATTAAATGTAAAATTTTCAATCTCAGTTTTATTTTTTCCTCTTTTCCACACATAAGACTCTATTTTACCATTAAAGGACAATATAAACTTTGTATTAATTTCTGGTATATATATTGCATGCTTACCTTTTATAGCACTATATTTTTTACCGTCTAAAATTACTTTATCATTATTAATTTCTAACAATTTATAGATCTTTTTTATCAATTTTCTTGATCCTTTCCATGCTTACTTTCTTATACTTGTCTACCAATGAATTTATTAAAATAAGTTCTTTTTTAAGAGATATTATTTCTTCTTTTATTTTATCATTTTCTCTTTTAATTCTTACTAGATTAGAATATAATAACTTATTAAGTTTCTTAAACTTTTCTCTACAATATAAAAGATACATTGAATATAATACAATTACAAACATTAAAATTATATATATTATTCCATAACTTACCTGATTAAATTCATTCATATCGTCACCTCTCAAATATAATCATATATACTCCCCAATATAATATTGTTATTAATACATACATTAAGTCTATATTATTAAAAATAACATCTGTTAAATAAGTTACTATTGAACAATATATTATTCCATTTATTGTTAGAAACAACATCCTTTTTATTTTCTCCAATAGTTTATAATTATTATTGATAGACAATACAAAATTATACATGTTGCTGACATATTTATTAATAATTGTTTTAACACATTATTCTCCTAATATATTTTTCCAATATAATTGTTGTTCGCTTGGGTTTACTTTTCCTTCTAATACATCTATAATAAATTTTATTCTTACTTTTGAACTATGATACTTTTGACAATATTCAAATCCNTGTTGTCTTATCTTGTTTCCTTCTTCTGGNTTTTTGTTAACAAAATAATTATATTCATCATAGAATGATTTTANATCAAATCTGTTATATTGTACATAATGAAAACCCGGTTTAAATATTTTTTCCATTATTTCGGCTTTATCATGGAAATATAGTGCCCCTGCTCCTATATATTGAAATGGTCTTGTATCTAAATATCCAGTAATATTATGACCTTGATGTATTCCAAGAACTACTTTTGAACTTGCTGCAACCTCTGGAGTATAGAATCTACTATTTCCAATTTTATTATCTGGATATATGCGAACATTGAATTGTTTTCCTATTTTATCTAAAAATTCTTTTCTACCATAGTGTACATGATTTTCTGTTCTATTCTCCGACACATTTCCAGAAAAAGCTACATCCGCCAATGCATATTTGTTTTGTTCTAATATAGAATCCTGAACCATACAGAAATAAGGCCAATAAATACATGGTATTCCCCATATAGTAGAGAATTTTTCTGTAAATTGATTATTTATTAGTGCTAAGTCAACAATCCTATTAATTTTTTCTTTAAATCTCGGCTCGAACTTTGGATCACCTTCTTGTAGAACAACTTTTATATTCCATCTTTTTCTTACTATTTCTAACATATTGAATAAGTCTAAAATATATTCATTGTCTTGTTGGAAAATAGCATGTGTAAAAATTATTTGAGGTTTAAAATAGTCAATTTCTTTTTCTATTATAGCTGGATTTCTTTTGATTTCTAATGGTCTAAAGAAGGCTCCATTTAAAATAGAACCTTGTAGAGTACAATGTAAATAATAGCTAAACCAGCTATTCCATAAACCTAGAGTTGCTATACGACGCTGATAGTTTGACACTTTTAACACCTCAATTCATTATATGTACAACCTGGTAATTTGTGAATATTTCTATGACAATTCTTACATAAGGTTATGCAGTTGTCTATATCAACTGATTCAATTGGGTTATTAACTACTGGGTCTATATGATGACAATGAAGATTTTTAACTTCTTTACATTTTACACATGACCAATTATCTCTTTCAAATACCAATTTCCTAAGTTCAGGTTGAACTTCTCTGGAGGTTGAAGGTTTGAAACCTTTAGGATATTTCCTTTTATTATATATAGAACATTCTTGTTTGCATTCTTTAGAACAGTAGAGGTTATTTCCTCCATTACCATTTATTCCCCTTATTCTTCTTATGATATCTTTTAGTGTTGGAGTGTACCATCTACTACAGTAAGTACATTTAACTTCTAACACGTTTTGATCTTCTTCACTTCTTCTACATTCATGTATAAACTTTAGTTTTTCTATATATGTTTCATATCTTGGGATATTATTAAGATAATATCCACCCTTCCAAGAACTGTTGAATTTTCCTGTACTAGCTTCACTCATTTTTTGTTTAGTTTCTTCAGAAATTTTTCTACCTTTATGTATATTGCTAATTTTTTCCTTCGTTTCTTCTGTAAGCTTTTTGCCTGTGTTTATATCTCTTAGTTTTTCTTTTGTTTTTTCTGAGTGTTTATAACCTAAAGAATTTTTATTACCTTTCAATGAGTTACTAATTTTTTCTCTAACTATATCAGGTGTATTTCTTTCATCTGAGTTACTACAAGATAATGAACAATACAAAGGAAATTTTCTATTTTTATAAACCAAATAAAACTCATTACATTTTTTACATGTAAATGAACATTCCACATATAATAAACTTTTAATATAAAAGTTATTATTCTTATATTTTAATTTCTCCAAATTATCCCAACATATTTTCATTATATAAACCACTTACCCATTTTGTGAGCATTTTTATGACATGTATAACAAAGAGTTATACATTCTCCAACCCCAGGTTCATTTCCTTCTTGTGGTTTTTTGTTATGACAGTGTATATGAAATGTCGCTCCACACTCTTTACATGTCCAACTATCTCTTTCAAAAACAAGTCTTTTTATATCATCAGAAGATTCTTTTGGACTAAAACCTTGAACAACTCTATGTTCTTTGAATTTTATTTCTTCAGTTTTAGTAGTAATATTTTGTTTTACATCCTCTGCAACAATAACCTTACCAGAGTTTGGAGATTCTTTTGTTAGTACTATGGTTTCAGGTACCACTTGTTGTTTTGGAGTATCTGTATAAGTTATAACACCTAATTTTTTATCTACTTCATCTATCATTTTCTTATCAAAATATTTTAATGTATATTTTTTTCCATTAAAGTAGTCAATCACACCCTGTACTCTCTCTTTTGTACTATGAAATTTTTGACAATATTTAAATCCCTGTTTTCTTATCTTATTTCCTTCTTCTGGTTTTTTTATAACATAATAACTATATTTGTCCATAAAATCATTTATATCATCTCTTTTAAAACTGACATAATGAAATCCATCTTTAAACAGCAGGTCCATTTCTTCACATTTATCATGGAAATATAGTGCCCCTGCTCCTATATATTGAAATGGTCTAACATCCAAGTATCCAGGAACATCTAAACCCATTTGAAATCCTAACATAACATTACATGAAGATGATAGTTCAGCAGTTTGAAATCTTGTGTTACCAGAAGTTGGAGTAGGATATGTAACTAGTGAGACCTTTGATTTTAACTTATTTATAAAGTTTGTACGTGGACCATGATGTCTTCCAAGGTCTAGATCTCCTGTGAATACAACATCATGTTTGAATTGAGTATCTGTATCTGCTATATTATTTTGATAGAAGCAAGGATAAGGCCAATGTATACATGGTATATTCCAAATTCCCTCATAATGATTTATCATTCTGCTATTTAGTAATCCTAAATCAACTATATCACTTATATCATGAGGAAACCTTGGTGACATTCTAGCATCACCAGCTGAATATGCTATTTTTACACCAACTTTTTTAATTTTCCTTAATATTGAAAATACTTCTTCTCTATTATGGGGTGCTTTATTAAATATCATATGACAGAATAATATATGAGGCTTGAACCACATTATTTGTTCATATATTTCATTAAGACTTTGACCAATTAATTGCACTTGTCTAAACCAAGCACCACAACGAATACTTCCTTCAAGTGTACCATAGAGAAATGCACTATAATAACCAGTAAAATTTCCTAAACAAACAATTCTTAGTTGTCTCTTCATCTTATAGTCCCAATGTATTTAATGGTAGAGAAAATGTTGGACTTGTATTTGTGCTTTTATTAATAGAATTTGTAATAATAACATTTGGATATGTTTTTGTAGAATTTCCGTCAGTTTTTGTAAAGTTCCCATCATTCTTTAATTTATCTATATCAAATGTTACTTTAAATGCACATCTTTCATTGTTATATTCTATATTTTTAACAGGATCTATAAACGTAATATTTGTTATAGATTGACAACCAAGGCAAGCTAATAATAGTAATAAACAAAATATTTTTCTCATTTTATTCTCCTTATAATACTTCTGTTAAATGTGGTGAATGTCTTTTCTTTAAACCATTTGTAATTCCCAAATGTTTGTTATCTTTTATACATATAATTGTTAAGCCGAAACCATATGGAAGTGTTACTTTTTCGTGTTTTATGCCTACTAGACCTCTTTCTATACCTGTTCTCATTTTTTTTCCACAATATGAATGTAAAGTATCATGAATTAATAGTATACCGTTATATCTTATCTTATTTTTTATCCAAAGTAAATCTTTTTCAACAACAATATCTGAGTGAGAACCATCATGGAGGGCAAAGTCAAGAAGTAATTCATCTCCTAAAATGGAAGGTACTTTTTCAGAGTAACCCTCATAATGAATCCAATTATCATTGTTTACTATAGGATGTGATGTTTTATTACTTATAAGTTCTCTTGACTCCATGCTACAGGAAATCAAATGACCATCTGTATGCTTTAATGCTGATAAAATTACATGTGTAGATAAACCAGCACCAAATTCAAATGCATGTTCAGTATTTAGACCTCTAACAATATTATATATTAACATATAATGTGGAGATAAACCGGTTGTCAATTCGCTTAGTTCTTCTATAGCTAACATTTTATTTTATATGTCCTTTCCTAATTGATTTGCCTTCTCCTATATGTTCTAAATAATAACCACTTCCTATTTTACCTAAAAAATATGCTCCTACATTCTCTATCATCCAGTCTGCATCTGGCATGGACCTATATTGCTTAACAACATCATTAAACTTCCATATACTACCTTGTGATATACCCCAATTCTTTTTCAAAAAAGAAGACCTCATAAGTGATGGTTGAAATGCCCAATGTGGATTAGTAACTAAAAATATTCCATTTCTTTCAATTTGTTTCTTTTTCCAATCTCCCTTTGAGTCTTCTATATATCTTTTATGAAAACATACCTGGTTAATATCTTTATTTTTTTCCATCAAATTTATAACTAAATCTAAATCAATATTCATATCTTCCTTAACTACCCAGTCATCTTCATAACTAAGAATGTATGGACTAGTAGATTTACTAAAACACCAAGTAAGTGATGCTGCTTGTCCTATAGGAGGATTATCAACTCTCCATTCATTAAATAAACCGCAACTAAATATATAATCCATACATTTTTTGGAAAGGTCTTCATTTATAAAATCTTCATGAATAATGTGACGAACAATTTTTCCACTAAACACTATAGATTTTAATAAAGATTCTGTACTTTCTTTTAGTAGATCAGGCCTAGAAGAAGATGTCCTTATAATGTCTACTTCTACCACTTATAATCTCCCTCTCTCAAAGACTTGCCTCCACCTATATGGTAAGTATACCAACCGCCTTCAATTTTTCCAAGGAAATAAGTCCCTGTATTGGCAATAACCCAGTCAGCATCTCTTTTCATACCATTACCACCTTTAAGTCTTGTGTTAAACGTCCAATGGATTTGACCACCTTCATTTACCCATTTTGATTTTAAATATGATCTTCTATATATTGAAGGTATAAATGCCCAATGTGGATTTACAACCAAATTAACATCTAACTCTTCATCGTTCAAAATAATTTTTCTTGTAACTTCCTTCTTTTTAAAGCCGGGTTTTTCTCCCATTATTGGTCTTTTTTGAAAAGCTATTTGATTTATATCCTTATGTTGTTTTAGAACAGCAACACATAAATCTAAAGGTATTTCCATTCTAGCAATATAATCGTCTTCCCAATTAATAACAAATTCTGACTCCATCTGACTGATTAACCAAGATAATGATAAACCCTGACCGATAGGAGGATTACTAACTTCTATCTTATTGTATATACTTAGTTCTCTAGAGTAATCAAGACATTTTTTTGAGTTTTCAATATTTAAAACATCTTCATGTAAAAACCATCTTAATTTTCCAGAGTATTTTAGGTTTTTTATTAAAGATTTCGTACTTTCTTTTAATAAGTCAGGTCTAGAAGCAGATGTTCTCATTATATCAATCATTTATTAATTTCCTTTCAAACTTTTTTGTTCCATATTGATATGTGTCAGCTATTTTGTATAATTCTATATTATTTGAAATATTATTTCTAGGACCTTTTAGTTCTTCTAATCCAATTTTAACTGGTAAAGATGGTTCTCTAAATACTAGTTCCTTGTTCTTTGCTAATCTAAGCTTTCTTAGTATAGATTCATCAAATTTATTAATTTTATCGAATGGAACTTTATACTTTTTTTCCAAGTAATTTTTAAATTCTGGACTAGTCATATCTACATAATGTGCCCCAGCATAATAGTCATATGTTTCTTCTATAGCATTTCTCCCTGCATATTTTGTAATATCTTTTGCACTTCCATAAGGAGATTTTATAGCTGTGTCTGTGTTTCCTACATTTCTTTTTGTAGTTCCCCCACCAACATGATATATATAGTCTTGAGAATAAAAAGGAAAATTCATTACTTTGTATCCATTAGCCACTACAGACATAAAAAAATCTATAAAACCATTTGCAACTCTTCTCCCTGGTCTAGATTGTAATGGACACAAGTCATATTTAGTCCAAGCAGCAATTCTAAACGTTGAACACATAGGACTTGGTCCTCCTGCACCTCCATTTTCTCCTGGCATATTAAGTGTTCCTATTTTATTAGAAGTAAATATATCATTAGAGGAATGACCAACTAATTGACTTATAGACATAACATCTTGATTTTCATCATATAGCGTTGATATTCTATCAAAAGTATTGCCAAATTTTGATAAAAATACACAATCTGTGTCTAGTACTATAACAAAATCAGTATTAACATATTCTAATGCCATTTGATATGATTTCATCACTCCATTGTTTGAAAGTGAACTTTCAAATAACCTATAATCAAAATTTTGTGAGATTGTTTTTGATGACATCCAGTCTGACTGATAAAAAGCTGCATGTCTATATTCATCATGAAGTATTATGTTAATTTTATCATATGCTTTATTAACATAATTTTCATATTCTCTTAAAATACCCTTCCTTTTACTGTAATCATCTACTATAATTACTTGATCATATGTGTTTGGATCAACATTAGTTATAATACTTTCAATAAATTGTCTTAATAATTCATATTCATTATATACTGAAGAAATTATTGTAAATCTAGACATTAGAATAGTTCTCCTCAACCCAATTTTTTAATAGATTAATATCTCTTGTTCTTAAATATTTTACCATTTTTCCTATTTCCTTGTCTTCCATATCCCACCATTTTAGCTTCATTAAGAAATCTATATCTTCATCGCTAAATCTTTTTCTTAATATTCTTGAATCTCCAACTACAACAGAGTAAGGTGGAATATTTTTTGTTACTCTTGTAAATGCACCTATAATAGAACCACAACCAACATTAATTCCTCTAAAAAGTACACAACCATATCCCAACCAAACATCACTTCCTACATTTATATCATATCCTTTCACTATATTCATATCTTCTTCAAGTCTCGAATAACCATCAATATGTTTACCAAATGATAAACCTGGATGAGCAAAAGGAAAAGTTGATATGCAATTATAATTATGATCTTGTGCCATGAATGCTTTTACTTTTCCACTTATTGAACAGAAATTTCCAACAGTTATATTACCCTCACCTGCTACTTCTTTTATTTCTCCATATGTATATTTTCCATATGTTACGGGCATTTTATTTAGTTTTCCACTCCTTTATAATATTTACCATATATTTTTTTGGTTTTTCTAAAAAACCGCATGCACTATATAATGACATTGCAATATCATTATCATTATTCACGACTANTTCTATAGAGTCATATTCCTTTTTCTTTGCTAAATCTTCACAGAAATTTATTAAACCAATACCAATATAATTTCCTCTATATTTAGGATCTACATATACTTCATCAATAAACATAGCCGTTCTTCCAATAGATCTAACTGTATTATATACACACATACCGACAATATATTTTTCGTCATTCTCTGCTAAAATTATATTTGAGTCTGGTCTTTCTATAATACTTCTAAGAGAGTTAAAATATACTTCTCTATCATATTTAATATAGAAATCTTTCATTAATTCACATACTCTTTTATATATTTCTATAAAAGAACTTTGATCGTTCCAATCCAATATATTTAAAGCTCGTATGTTAAAATTCATTTAAAACTCCTTAACATTTCAGCTGACTTGTTTTACAACCATCTTTTTTATGTGACTCCCTATGACACTCTTTACATAATGTTATACAATTATCTATATCCGCTGATTCTAATGGATTATTAACCACTGGATCAATATGGTGACAATGTAGGTTTTCACCTATTCCACATTTAACACATGACCAATTATCTCTTTCAAATACTAACTTTCTCAGTTCAGGTTGAACCTCTCTGGAGGTTGAAGGTTTGAAACTTTTAGGATATAACCTTCTGGCAAATGTAGGACATTCTTGTTTGCAT
>WSSedA2C3DRAFT_1000033_pt1 | contig 18852 bp, 40 predicted proteins | sample WetSurSA2Cattail_FD_9486 | JGI IMG/M metagenome (IMG submission 9486) | reverse complement strand
CATGTGGATATCGCCGCTCAAAGCACTCAAACCATCATCAAACAGCTGTGCCACATCTTCTACAAAGAAGAGACGTTGCCTAACCTTCTCATCCGAAGCAATCGAAGAGGGTGGAAGTTCGATACCGTCGCCAACAACAGACTGCCTGGAAACATCTTGACAGTTGCCGGCAACGCGTTGACCGCGCTTGGGCTTCAATTCGGAGCTGTGGATTGCTGCGTTGATCACAGCGACAGAGTCTACATCCTCGAAGTGAATAGCGGCCCGGGTTTGCAGGGAACCGCATTGACAAAATGGGTCGACATGTTCAGAACCCACATTACCGAGGCGGAGAGAGCAGCCGCGAGAGCTGCTGCCGCCGTCACTCATAGTCCAACAGTCGCAAGACCGACTACCGCAAGACCAGCAAGAGCAGCGGGAGCCGTTGGAGCAGCAGAAGCCGAAGACATCGACGAAGGCTTAGCCANTCGCATGGTTAAAGTCGCCGAGACCGACGAAGACATCAAGAATGTCATCAGGCTGCTTCGTAAACGGGGGTAGGAGTATTGGGAAAGTTTACACTGACCGTTAACGGTTATAATTTAGCTGGTCAAATTGCGAGCCTGATAAACAAAGGCGGTCAGTTAAGGCACATTCTAACAACTCATTCCATTCTGAATAACAACGTCCAATACTTAATTGAGTTGGACAGGGACGTAGTTGTAGGCGTAATCGGTTTGGAGGTACAGAATGCCAGAGTAACCGAGCTGAAACATCTGTGCGTCCATCCCGATTATAGAAGCAAGGGAATAGGTAAGAAGCTGTTGGAATGTGGCATGGCAATGGCTAGTACCGAATTTGTTTACGGGCTAGTGCGTAGCGATAACAATGTGAACATTCGAAACAATCTAAGACTGGGGATGATACCAATAGGTAAGAAACCAGGAAGAAATTACAGCCTAATAATATTCGCGAGGAGGAAGCATCATGGATCTGGACAAACTGTCAGTAGATCAGTTTAAGGGACTCGGCTATGTAATATTGACTCTGGCGCCGCAGAATACCAAAGACGTGCAGCTGGTGGGTTTGTTTGGTGGAGTAATGCCCATTACGAAATCAGACACCACGCTAGTCTCGAAAGAAGATATGTATATCTGTATGATAAAGGGAACGGTAATACATTTTTTGAGTTCTCTCTTCTATCAGGTTGTACAGATAGACATGGGCGGTCTCAAAGAGAATGGCCCGGATTCACCGGCCGTTACGTTGATGACTACAGTCGATGCAAAGAGTCAACCCGAAATCCTGAATGTCCTGAAGAAGATCCATGCAGCGATGCGCGAGGAGAAAAGAGTAAGCGAATTTGACATCATCGAGGATGAAACATACAAAGGATTGACCGACGTTCAAAAGCGTGCGATTAATACTGAAGGGCCCGTGGGTAATGCTAGCAGAGGCGTCAACAGAAGTGGTGGTGTGAGCTACGGTGCTGAAGATTATCACAACCATAACCCGCATGCCTGTGGGTACGGCAGTAATTGGAATGGTACAGCCTATAAAGCAAAAACCATCACGACCGCTACGTTTACTCGTGCAAAGAAAGCCGAACAAGTAGAGCTAGATGCGATGGCTGCTAAACTCAAAGCTATCAAGGAAGGTAAATACGAACCACCGGTTCTTCCGACAATTCCAGCAGACAGAGTAAAAGAAAAGAAAGACAAAGAGGACGAAAAAAAAGTAGCGAACACGTCGGAGAATTCAGATACCCATTCTCAGGAGGAGCAATCTTCCCCTGTTGACGAAACAGGCAATGGGCTCGAGCCTTACAACTTTTTTATGTGCGGTTAGCTCTTGACAAAGCTAGTAAAATGTCTAAATTATTCTATAATACAATAGGATAGTTTAGAAAGGAGTAANAAGTGATCAAAATCATTGGAAATTCAGAAGTTATGGCACAAATCAGCATAGCCACCAAAGCTGCCGTCGAGCAGAACAAAGCATTACCGCACATGCTTTTGGCTGGCGCAGCTGGTTGTGGCAAAACAAGTACGGCAAAGTACATTGCTAGTGTTACAGGTGCCAGTTTTATTTCTTGTGCATACGATTCAATAAAGAAAAGANNGGATTTGTTTTCTATTATCAAAAGGTTAGATGAGACAGGATACGCTAACACCAAGAAGGTTGGCACTACAAAGCCTTCTATACTATTTATAGACGAGATTCATGGGCTATCTGTCTCAGCGCAGGAGTTTCTCGGCATCATGATGGAAGAATGGACTTTGCCAGTAGATTTAAAAGACGTAAGAGGGACGGCTGGTCATTTGAAGAACCCTGGTGTAAAAGATTTTTCTCTATGGCTTCCTGAGTTTACACTCATCGGAGCCACCACAAACGATGGTCTACTAACCAAGCCGTTCCAAACAAGATTTAAGCTTCGGCTAACTTTTTCCACCTATTCTATTGACGATTCTTTTACCATTGTTTATACGCACGCAAATCGCTTGAACATAAAAATTGAAACTAATGCGATAATGGAGATAGCAAAAAGAGGTAGAGGGGTCGGCAGAGTTCTAGTGAATCTATTGGAAAGCTGTAGAGATTTCGCAATCTATTCAGACACCCCAGTAGTTACGGAAGAATTAGTCAAAGTAAACTTTCAAGAGTTGGGAATAGACAGCAACGGCTTTACACGCACAGATCTTCGATTATTAAAGGTGCTTCATGATATCGACTCACCTGTAGGTGTCGATAACATTGCCGTGAGTCTAAACGAATCTCCGAAAGTTCTGGTAGAAAATGTAGAGCCGTATCTGATACGGACGGGTCTTATGATGCGAACATCGAGAGGCAGGGTAATAACGGACGCAGGCCGTAGATACCTGATGTCAAAAGGACTGATCGAAGTTACAGAGCTTGGTATGCACGTCATACCAAGAAACCTATATCAAAATGGGGGTGCTCAGTAATGCCAATAAAACCGAAAGAGAAACCTTTTCTGGCTCATTTTCTCGGTGCTACAGAAGAGGATGCAGCAGAGATTTACAAAACCTTTCAGACGGATCTTACTATGCTGTCGAGAAAAGCTTCTATACTATCCGGCTTGGACAAGGAAGATCTTTTTCAAGAAGCTATCATTGGCTTGGCTAGAGCCATGCGAGATTTTGAGGAAGGTAGAAGTGAGGACTTCCGAATCTTTGCAATTTACAAGATGAAAGACGCCCTAAGAGAGTATATCGCAAGCCAGCAAAAGGATATCAGAGTCCCTCAGTACATTCTAGATGCTACTGGATTCATGAAACAGTTGGCTCAGGCTCTAAGAAAGGGCATTAGTTTACCAGAATATTTGTCTCTAACTGAGATATGGAGAGTCTCCTCAAGCTTTAAAAGCGAACCATCTTTGGAACAGGATGTTGAAAAGATACGAACAAGCCTAAAGAATCTGGCTTCGAGAACACACACATCCGTACCGGAGTTACTTGAACGCGTCGAGTTCATGCCCACAATATCGATAGATATAACAGACAACGTAGACGTGGACATGCTTACAGATCCCGAAACAGAGGTCATCGGCGTGATGTCAAATAGAGAGGCTATAAATCATCTGAGAAAATATCTTTCAGAAGATGATTTTAAGCTACTTTATATGCGCTTTGCAGAAGGATACACCTTTAAAGAGCTTGAGAGCGAATTCGGTATTACCGAAGAGTCCCTTAACGTGAAGGTGAAGAAGCTTATCTCTGAACTCACGAAGAGGAAAGGTGTTATATTCAATGAAAATTCAAAAGCACGTAATGCGTCTGTTGGAGAAGTTGGAGCAACCGCAGACGGGGATTGAGGTCTTTTTTGCGGGCACTTATCTGAGAGATGTAATTAGGAAAAAGCGCCCGGAGAATATAGAAGTATTAATAAAATCAATTGACTTGTGGGACTTGTTTGAGTATTTTTCTGGTGCGCTTAAAGGTCAAGAGGTTCACTACTCAGCTGAAGATGGCTCTCTGAGGATATCAAATATAATCATCAGGGTACCCCGAAAAGAAGGTAAGCCTGATCCCTCAGCAGGTCTAAGGGGAGACGCTAAGAGCCAAACATTTACCCTAAATGCCATGTATCTACCAATAAAGGCAGGTCGGCAGAATCTTATTGACTTTTATGAAGGCGTGGAAGCGATCCGCGACAAACAGATAAAGACGATAGCTAAAGCTGATGTGGCGGTAAAACGTAATCCCGTAGCCATAACGGATGCCCTAACCATGGCCGCGGACATGAACTACAAGCTGCATCCGGATTTGTTCCACGCCATAAAAGAAAATGCTGAAGCAATAAGCGAGTTGTCTACTGAACGAATAAAAGAAATGATGACGGCGATTCTGCTTAGCAGGAAACCCTCTAAACATTTGAAAGCTCTACACAAGTTAGGGATTCTTGTCAAGATTATGCCGGAGCTTGCTAACTGCGTAGGTGTTTCTCAGAATGAAAAGTATCACAAATACGATGTCTTTGAGCATTGTCTTATCGCCTGTGACAGCACGGAACCAGACTTGAAGCTAAGGCTTGGTGCGTTGCTTCATGACGTGGGTAAAGCAGCCACATGGAAGAAGATAAGCAAAGCTGGGGAAAGGCGAATCACTTTCTACAACCATGAAATAGTCGGCTCAAGATTAACTAAACGTATTCTGAAGAGGCTTGGATTTGAAGCGGACTTTGCTTCTGAGATTGCTGAGCTGGTCTATTATCACATGTACAACTTTGAGCCAGACAAATGGACTGACGCCGCTGTCAGGCGATTCATAAAGAAGACTGGTATAGAGGAGAAAGATCTACGTAATATTGAATCTCTACCAGTTTTTCTTATTAGAAAAGCAGATAGGGCAGCCAGTGGACAAGATCTTAGCGAGATTTCACCTCGACAGATCGAATTCCAGAACAGGATAAGAAGGGTCTTTGATGAGACAAAGGTCTTCAAAGTAACAGACCTGGCTGTTAGTGGCGCAGACGTTATGAAAGTTTTTAATCTCAAGCCAGGCCCGACAGTAGGAAGAATTTTGGAATATCTGTTGGGGGTCGTAATAGAAAAGCAAGAACTGAACTCAAAGGAAGTTCTGTTGGAAGAAGCATCGAAGTTTCTATCCAACGCCATAAAATAGTAGATATAATATTATTAGATTGGACGTAAGTTCCTCGGTGATGGCCTAGACATTCGGGGGTGCGGACGACTTGTGCGGCCTAGAAGCCCCGACTCGTCTTTGCAAACCGCTGAGGGACATGCTCTGTGAAGATAGCCACTATGGTTCTTATAAAACCAAAGCGCTAAGTAGCAGGGCGATTCGCTGGAGCGTCCATAAATAAGTCTGGCGAAATTTAATAAAACTGCGTAAGCAGAAGGTCGCGTGGGTGAGGGGTGGGTATTTTTCTTTTTAGTCGTCAAAGACTGATTAGGATTGGAGTTATGGGATGATATTTAATCCTCAGACGTTTAGTAGATGCAAAAAATGTGGTGTAGACATTACACAGTTTCATCCAAACTCAACATTTGACAAAAGAAGTATGATTGCCCAAAAAGATATCAAGTGTCCACAATGTAAAGGTGAGACTTTTTTAATCTACATAAAGGGCATCAACATCAGGAGTTTATACCATGGATGATTTTGATTGGGGCGATGCGACTTTGTTAGGCGGAATCATAGGTTTCGCCGAAGAGTCCATGCGCGAGGAGGATGCAATCCCAGAAGAGCTTGATGATCCAGACGTAAATTACCAAGAGCCAGCCAACTCTGGTGATCTTATTATAAGGCTTTTCAAAAGCGGGCATCCAAAAGAGTACGAATGGCTAGTAAAGAAAGTCATTGAGCAGAGATTAGCATGGGCCGAGGCGGAAAGACAGCGTCTTGAGAAAGACGAAGAAGAATTGTTTTTCGAAGAAATCGAGAGGAATCTATACGATGAAGGTCTTGCTTAAAGAATACAACATGGTGCGAAGCTGCACAAACAAGGACTGCAACAACTATCACTCTGGTTCATTGATGAATGGACGCTCAGAAGTAGCTGACGTGATGGACATATTTGGTGAGCCAGAAAAGTGTAATAAATGTGGTATGGGGGTTCTTGCAGTTAAGAGAGCGTCATTCACATCCGAAAAAAAACTAAACCATTCCCCTATATCGAGGGAGTTTCGTTATTTGGTCAAATGTAACAAGTGTAATATCGCTTGGACTGCAACAAGACTTACTCCATTAAATCTTAACGACATAGGAACTCTTGAATTTTTAAAGAGTGCTTCCGTAGACGGACTTAAATGCAGAGGCTGTAAATCGAACACTAATCTGGTATTACTACAAGCCAGTGAGTTGTAATTGATGTGATCCCTCATCGCTGTGGTGGGGTTTCCATATATAAGGCATAGCTCAGAAAGAGTAGAGCAATAGACATGGTGCGTTCTTCACGCATTGGTGGGATGTAAGGTGCATGATGGGTGGGACATGTCTGTAGACGTCGGTTCAAACCCGATTGCCTGTCAACCTAAAGGATACGGATGCGTAGGGTTCTAGCCCCTACATCCGTATCCGACCAAAAGGAGAAGGATACATTGGTATTTATAACCGGATGGTTCCTAAAATATAGATGTTTTGACTGTGAGCACATCGCTCTGATAGAAATGGGTTGCGAGAGCATCACTGGTATAAAAAGAATACTCGCGCTAGGCGAGAATGCTGTGCGCTGTCCAAAATGCAGCAAAGACGCCTTTAGAATGGTAAGTGCTAACATTTCTAGATCAAAAAACATGTTTGGAGATATTAATGGAACATGGAAATGTCCTAACCATCCCGATTCTTACTATCCAATTCCTCTAGAAAGAGGGTTCGCTATTGTAAGTGGTAAAACAGAAGGAATTGTTGTTGAGCAATACAAAGAGATAGCACGTTTGGGACTTCCTCCAAAGTGTCCGAAATGCCATACGCTCTTGAAATATTATCGAGGTGATTATCATACTGGATATGGAGCTTTCTAAATGGATTAACCAAATACATTTAGGTAAATGTGAAGAGCTAATTCCTAAACTACCAGACAATTCCATAGATCTTGTTATTACTTCTCCACCGTACAACGTCGACTTGGGACAAAACACATACAAGAAAGACGCTTACGATGTTTACAAGGATAACAAAGAACATTGGGAGTTCATTGCTTGGCTAAAAGATGTTTTTGGAAACCTTAAACCTAAGATGGTTAAAGGTGGCCGAATATGCATTAACATAGGCGATGGCAAAAACGGCAGCGTCCCAACTCATAGTGACATAACTCAATTCATGTGTAAAGAATTGGGCTATCTGATAAAGACTACTATAGTATGGGACAAAAGCCAGACTGGTAACAGGACTGCGTGGGGCAGTTGGTGCTCTCCAGCAAATCCTTCGTTTCCTACCCCATTCGAATACGTGCTGGTGTTTTGTAACGATCAACAGAACAAGGATGGGAAGCGAGAAGATATTACAATATCGAGCGAAGAGTTTGTCGCAGACAGTTTAGCTTTGTGGAAATTTCCCGGCGAAACCCAAATGAAAAAGTTTGGACATCCGGCTATGTTTCCAGTTAAACTACCGTATAAACTGATACAGATGCTTTCTTATAGAGGAGATGTCATATTAGATCCCTTCACTGGCATAGGAAGTACGTGCGTCGCCGCAGAATTGCTAAGAAGGCGATGGATAGGGTTCGAGTTGAGCGAGAACTATGTGGAGGAAGCGAGAAAAAGGCTAAGGCAGTTGACAGACCAGAACCAACTAGAATTGTAGAGGAAAAAAAAGATATGGGTATGGTTAATTTCAGCGACGATTCTTACGATTATGATTCTTCGACTACTACTAGTACGCAATACTATACTTATACTAGTCCAAGACCAAAAGACGATATTCTTACCAGCATGGAGAAAAAGAATGCCACGCGGAAAGAAATAGTCAATAAAATATTACAGGAAATACCAATCTTTGCTGCCCTGTATGAGTTTGGGGCTTTCAACACAACCTGCGGTATGCTCATTTCCGAAGAGCATTGGGACAAAGTGTATAAGATTATAACCCGGCCAGAAATGGGGCACATGCTTGTATATCTGATCAATACAACCAGAGAAGGGCTATTCTTCAAGAATCTAAGCCCAGGCTTAGGAATGATACTGATTTATGGCCTGTTTGACGAAGATATACCAGCTTTGAATAAAGCAAACTTCGTAAAGAGAGCCAGCACTTTGCTGATAAAGGGCGGCAGCTTGATATTGCTTTCCGACAAAGAACATCCAGACAATCTGAAGGATATAGTGGCAGTCTCTGGAGTGGAAGGTAAGATCACAGAAATACCAGTAAATAACATAGAAACTAGAGGACTTATCCTTAAAAAGTCTTAGTGGGCGGGGTCAACACTCAATCAAAAAACGGTAAAAAAGAGTGGGCGGGCAAATTAAAAAATTGGAGGTGATATAAAGGAGATAAAAGAATGATCCCAATAAACATTACACCATTTGATGCTGATTCTTACTTACATTTCGTGTGGTACAAATGTTCTGAGTGCGGACATTCTGGTAATTTCCCCGCGAAACTTAATTTAGAGACATCAACCTTCATGTGCCCGCATTGTCAGAGTGCTCTCGTAAGAGATCCTACTTCAGAATTGGGCATACGATTCTTAAGCAACTGGTTTATGGCAAACAAAGGATAAATTATGAAAAAAGAAGTGTATTTTCCATGGGATAAGGTGCCAGACGAGATCTATCACGCTGAATTAACTGACCATGAGTATGACGTACTAGAAGATGCTATGGATCAAGTGGTCAAGAATGTCTTCAAAAGAGAGAAGAACCCATTGAAGCGAACAGCTTTGATGGCTGAGATCAGTAGAATAGCTGCCGGCAAGGTTGTTCGTGCCGCGGCGAGCGAAGAAACCAAACGAAAAATGAACTACCATAAGAAAGAAAACCACAAAATGGTCAAAAAGATGAGGGAAAAGAAGAAGAAAAGCAAAGGAAAGTGATTTTTTATCTAGTAAATACACAAAAGAATTCTATAATAAATCTGAGCAGCAATAGTTGCTGCCCTTAAGGCTGGGTACTGCCATCAACTAATAAAAATATGGCATAGGGAGTCATCTGAAAAGGTGACCAGCCTGTAACAACCTACAAGAACTCTGAGTAGGAGACTCCCGCTTATAACATTAAAAGGAGCAGTTGGATGACATCGAGAACGAACTTATGGCAATCCTTGTTTTGCGTCTCAACAGAGGCGCCCGCCATCAGTATGCTCGAACATGATAATTATCCAAAAACCAAGTTCCCTTTAATGTTGTTTACTAAATTATAAACATAGCCTAATCTAAGGCGACATTAAGGGGAACTGGTGAAAAACTGGTTCCCCTTTTTGCTTTCTAGGGGGTAACTATGGAAACTATAACATTGTTAAGCTGTCAGATTTGCGGTTCCCATATGAGTGTTGAACAAGTGAACAGAAACTTTCCCCCGAAAGGCGAAAAATGTTTTTACTGTGATAGAATAGTCTGCATTAGCTGTGTGGACTGGGAATACATGATGGAAAAAAGGTTAGCAGAAGCAGTGTGTAAAAACTGTGCAGAAAGAAGAAAAGAATAACGCTCCCATCGTCTAGTGGTCAGGATAATGGGCCTTCAACCCGTAGATCGTCGGTTCGAGTCCGTCTGGGAGCAAAAAATAGAAAGGATATTTTATGAAGTCAGAACAGGAAGTTAGGTTTTTTGCTGCTGATGAGGACAATGATTTTCCTACAGAGCAGCTCGAAAAACGAATTAATAGTTGGATCAAAAAAGAAAGCAAAACCACATGGAAAGTAAAAGTGGACGCCATCTCTCATAACGTAGACATAGTTGAAGGACATTATTCAGCAATGTTGCTGTATCACTATAGCAACGAGGGTGATTAGGTGTTTATCAAATACGAAAAAACTTTTCGAATCCGTATACCTGAATATGATGTCAAGGGTAAATTTTATTTGTCAGCCGAAGAAGTGAAGTTACTCTTGGCCGGTAAAGTTCAAATAGAAGAGAAGGTAGATGGTGCCAATACAGGCATCATCCGACACAAGAAAGGATTCTCATTACAAAAAAGAGGTTCTTTAGTAGGCCAGTCAGAGCATCCTCAGTTCGGTTTCTTTCATAACTGGGCAAACATGGATGCTTATGATAAGATAATGGCCGTGCCACCGGGACATTTGATTTATGGTGAGTGGTGTTGGGCACAACACACCATTTACTATGACAAACTACCGGATTATTTCTTAGCATTTGATGTTATTCGTACTCCGAATATGCATTGGTTGGATCCGGAGGAGAGATTTGAGTTCTGTATCAAATACGGCTTTGAACAGGTTCCCTTGATCGCTTATGACTACTTCAATAGAATTGATCTTCATCGACTTATTCCTGGGCCATCGGCCTTTGGGGAGTTCGCAGAAGGTATCGTGGTCAAACGTTATCGCAAGGGAGAATATTTAAGAGGAAAAATCGTTAAGCCGGAGTTCATGAAAACTCTGGATGAGGAAGACGAACATTGGACAAAGAGAAAATTAGTAATAAACAAACTGGTAAAAGAACGCTACTCTTAACACCAGATTCATGTCCGCATTGTGGAAGTAAAAATGTGAAGCCAGTATTGCCGTTTGATTACTGGATACAATGTAAGGATTGTAAACGAGAATTTATGTCATAAGGGCGAGTCGGTTAGTATGGCGACACCAGCAGACTGTAAATCTGTGGCCTTGAGCTTGTAGGTTCGAATCCTACCTCGCCCAAACATTTTTACAGGAGTTAAGCATGTACGAATTAAGATTGGGAAACGATTTCTCAGAAATGTATAAAGCTATTGTACGGCTCTCCAAAGATTACTTCGTAAAAAATGAGGTTCAAGCATTGGTGCTCGGTGTCTCTGGAGGAATAGACAGTGCTCTTGTGGCAGCTCTGATGACTGATATTGGAGTACCATTAATAGGAGCAAAACTCCCCCTCTCTGGAAACAAGCCGGACGAAATGGAACGAGCAAAGGACGTGGCTGTAATCTTCTGTGATTCGTTTGTTAACTTGAATCTTATAGAGGCAGTCAACAACATGATGGTCAAGTGCGGCATAAGTACGGCTGATACGCATTATACAAAAAACGAGTTGATTAGGATTGGTAACATAAAAGCCAGAATGAGAATGATTTTCCTTTATGATTACGCCAGATCAGTTAACGGCCTGGTGTTATCGACAGACAACTTCACGGAGTATTTGCTAGGGTTCTGGACACTTCATGGTGACGTTGGCGACTTCGCACCTATTCAGAATTTATGGAAAACAGAAGTCTATGGGTTGGCTGAATATATTGTTAGAGAATACAGAGCTGTGGGAAGTAGCAGCCGAGCCAACGCTTTACAAGCATGTATAGCCGCAACACCGACAGACGGATTAGGAATAACAAGTTCTGATTTTGAACAAATCATTCCTGGTCAGGACGAAACAAGAAGTGCAAAAGATAGGTATTACGAGGTAGACAACATACTCTACAACTGGATGTATGGGCATTTTGCAAAAGCAGATCATCCAGTAATACTACGGCATATAGTAAGTGAATTCAAACGGCGCTGTCCTGTCAGCATAAGTCGCAAAGCATTGGAGGGCACATGCCAGTTTTAGTTTTCAACAAAAGAACAAATCGATATCTGAGAAGGCATTCTGGTTCTTATCACCGTCTTGTGAATTTTATGGACTACAAGAGGGGGATGTACGAAGAAATACTCAAGAGATTCGGGGAGTGCCCAAGTTGGAGTACAGACAGAGAAAAGTATAATGAGTGGGGCAACAAAGTCCACGATTTCAAAGTGGATAAAGTATGCGACGCGAATCCTGAAGATGCTAGAGTGTATGCTTCTGCTGGATCAGCGCTGACTTCGGTTGGATCATGGCAACGTAGCACGGGAAAAATGAAATTACCTGACCATTTTGAAATACATGAAATCAAAGAAGCTTTCATGTGCATCATGAGACCGGATGGCAGTTCAAACTGCGACGAAGAAGAGGTGAAGTAATGGAAGGAACACCAATTCAAGAATTGATAGACGAGCTAACGCGTTATGCAAAAACAAACCCAAACGCTAGGGTGCGAATAACGGACAGCCCACTTAATGAACTGGAGATTCTGAGCATTTATACAGATGATGACGAGTCAGTTGATTTCGATAACGTCTGGATAGATGTAGGAAACATGGAAGAAGGCTGTGCAGGTTGTACTGGATGCAAAGTTGAGGTCAACATACCAGAGCCTCCACCTCCTCCGCCAAAAAGAATTATCGACGAGGACATACACATAGGTAGGAAAAAAGGAAAGGATTAATATGGCCTACAACTTCACTAAAAACACCTGTGACCGGTGCGGCATTACGAAGGAGGAAGCCAAGAAACATCCGGTGGATACTGGAATCAATCATCCAGAATATCGGTATTCAACTTCTTTCAGCCTTGGTTTCAATGGGGAAGTACATTGTGCAAAATGCGCGAAAGAAATAGGACTTGAACAGTTGTTCAGGGCTATGGACTTCGCTGAACAGAGAGTAAAAAATGGACGAGTTTGATTATTATTGTAGCCCAGATTTCAAGAAATATGCTGACACCGACTGTGCTTGGTGTGGAAATAAAGACGCTAAGCCGCTTGAAGGGGTTGACGATATTTATCTGTGCGAAACGTGCAAAAAAGATCTTGAAGATTTTCAGAATGCTCCGGTCGTCTAGTAGGTTAGGACACCGCCCTCTCAAGGCGGAGCTGCCGGGTTCGAGCCCCGGTCGGAGCGAAAGGAAAATGAAATGCTAGAAGCAGTTGAATGTCCCTTCTGCTATAATTCACCAGCCATAGTTTGTTGCGCTCTATGTGGCAGCACAGGAAAAGTAATGAAAGAAGCGGCTGATGAGTACAGAAAAATCGAAGATCCAACAGTAGAGGATCGGCTAAAGATTAGAAACAAGTACGGATATAGGGTAGTCGGTTAATAGCGCAAACCAGTAGTCTCCAAAACTACGACTGTCGGTTCAAATCCGGCCTGCCCTGAATGGAGAATTATATGTCAGAACCTAATTCAAAAATAGTAATAGAGGTAGAGAATTGGCTCGATAAGAATGATAATTACGAGCCCAAAGTAACTATCATAAAAGTGTGGGCTCTTAGGCGAGAAGATCTACCAGTAGAATATACTAGAAGCTATCCCAGCTGCTGGATGTCTGAACATAAGGAATCCATAGGTGATCAGCCTGGTAAAAGGATAAAGGTAGAGAAAAACAGAAACACTGTGTACGAATTAGTGCAGGGAAATTCTTATTCTAAGAACTTTTTTGACTTGGCACTTGGAGACATATCCGAATGCTCTATACGTCTACGTGAATTGAAGAAGGCTAAGAAAGAATGCAGCGAGAAAAACAAAATTCTTTACAAAGACTGGGTAGGGCAAAAAGTAGTGGAGGTATTTTAACATGCCGAACTGCGTTCAATGCGGAATAGAAATACCAAAAGGTCAACGCGTTTGCTCCATGTGCTACGGTGATCCAGAGTATGGAAGAGACGGCTACTATAGGGAATGGTTAGAAGAACAATATAGACAAGAACAAGAACGAAGGGAAGGGGAAAGAGATGAAAATTAACTGGGATTACAAGGTCGAGGAAGGAGCTATTACTGAAAACAGAATGATGGTTGCTTTTGCGATTGCTATTGTTCTCTTCTCAGTGATCATTTGGCCTGGCATTTTACTCAATATACCAATGACTGTGGGAGCAAAATACGTGTGGGGGGCTTGCTCGGCACTTATGTTCTATCTTTGCTTCTTGAAGAAGGGAGCGTCAAATACCAAAAACCTTATAGGCATCATAATGACAATCGCTTTGGGGCCACTGGCTGTAATCACGATAGGCATAGTCTATCTAATAAGAAGGAGAAATTTATCGGGTGTTAGTAATCGATGCATCAATAAACCGTGCGGAACTGATAGACACCATCTTGATCCATAGAATTAAAGACGGCAAGGATGGGATAAACACTTACAGAATAGAAAAGCCGGAAGGTTTTGAAAAGAAGCTAATCAAGCACAAATATAGTGATGGCTATCTACCATTACTTAAGCAAGCCGTAGACATTATACTTGAGGCTAAAAAATGACTTTCAACGTTCCAGTTCTTTTAGTGGTGCTTTTTATCTTGAAGCACTTAGTTTGCGATTTCTTTCTACAGAGTAACTATCAAGCGTCGCATAAACACGTTTTCTTACATCCTGGTGGTATACTTCATGCGGCGATAAACGGAATCGGAACGGCAGTAGTGGTTGCAATTGCGGCACCAGGGGTAGGAATTCCTATAGCCTTGTGGCTAGGACTTGCAGATATGTTTTCGCATTATGCGATAGATTTTATGAAAATGAACGTAAACGAAGTATTCAAACTGGATACGTCACAAGCAACATACTGGAGAGTTTTAGCAATTGATCAAGCTTTACATTGGATTATGTACGCGGTGTTCATGGTTTACGTGGCAAGTAGAGCATTGGTTTACGGGCCGTTCGTGTTCCTCACCGTCTGCTTTTCAGTAATAACTGTAGGAGCAACGATGTACGCAACGTCACAACATATTCGGGGGTAGCTCAGCAGGCAGAGCGGTTGGCTGTTAACCAACTGGTTGGAGGTTCGAGTCCTCTTCCCCGAGCACAATAAGGTTAGGTACAGCAAAAAACCTAAATGGTTCAACTCCATTCCCCCCGCCACTTTCGGGGGGACGCCCGTGGCCGGGCATCTAACCTGTAGTTTTAAAAAGGAGAACATCGTGAGCGGATTACTTGGACATATTTCAGCAGAAGACCGCGAAGAAATGGAGCGAGAAAAATACTTCGACAATCACGGTATCGGGCCGTTAGGTGGTCATGATGATGGCTCTGAATGGACTTCTATAGCGTTGAATCTATCCGATAGAACTCATCAGCTGGAAAAAGAAAACGAGCAGCTGAGAAAAGAAATACGGCTGTTGAAAAAAAGGTTGAAAAAGTAAGGAGTAACTCATGGTTGGAATGTTTGGCGAAGAAAAACCAGGCGAGACAGAAGAATACTGGTGTCAAGTTGCGAACGATGAGCACGCTGAAAACGAGAAGTTGAAAAAAGAAATCCTCGTGCTAAAATCAAAGATTGAATATTTGGAGAAGCAAAATGCCTTACAAAGACGTTTGGGTTAAACCCGACATACTCATGAAGTGCAAAGATGTAATCATTTATCGCACCTACAGATACAATAACGCTAACGATATGATCAGTGATTACCACTTCAGCACTAACGAATTTGACACTGATTATAAAGAGCCTGGCGATGGGTTCGTGTTTGACGTAAGGGAATTAGAGACTTGGACAGAGCCTCCTCATCCGCCATTCACTTCCGGCAAAATGACGGAGGGAGAAAGACAGCACAGAGAAAACCTGTGGGTTATTTATCGTCAGAATAAGGTAGAAGAAAAGCACGTTAAGAAAGCTGTAAGAGAAGCCATAAAGAAAGGGCTAATAGTAGATGGAATAATGCAAACTAAACACGGGGTATAGCTCAGTCTGGTAGAGCACACGCTTTGGGAGCGTGGTGTCGCTGGTTCGAATCCAGCTATCCCGAAACGGAGTTAATATGGATGCGAATTTCAAAACTCTAAAGGTGGGCGACGTGGTCATGATAACTTCTGATGTGGGTTTCTGTTCGGGTGGTGAAGACACCGTAACAAAAATAACCACAGAACTTATCGCCAGTAAGATCCACGGTAAAATAATTAAAACCTCCAAAACTAGGAAAGTAGCTTGGTTCGGTAAACAGGGTTTTAATATGAGTACAGGGAAACCCGTAACTGAACCATGGGCTTATTACATGGGTTGGGTTGTAAAACGGACAAAGAAATGAAAAGCTTTAGGATGTTAGCTAATCCAATGGGGAATTACCTGAAAAGGCTACAGCTTTTCGGTAAGATTTCAGAAAGAGACTTCGATCTTGAATTTGGGAAGTATTGTAAGATTCCCAGATGCTGTATAGATTTCTATATTAGACTGTGTTCTGTTGGTTATATGCCTGGCTTCATGGCTGATTTAGTTTTAGGCAGGGAGCCGCGCTTCCACGATTATGTTAGGTGTCCCAGGTGCCGACAGATAACAGAGGATTTTGACTTCTCCAACTTCCATCCTAAATTTCAAGAGAAGCTGCGAGAAAAGATTAAAGATTATTACGACATGTAAGCCGGTTTGGTCTAGGTGGTCTGGACGCAAGTCTGAAGAACTTGAGGATCTCGGTTCGATTCTGAGAACCGGCAAAGGAGCAAAATGAAAACATTCCCATTGAAATTGTTTACTGAAAGTGGGCAATACACCGAAGAGTCGTTACAGCTTGACATTGAAGTCTATCAAGCACTGTTTCCCATATTGAGTAAATGGGTAGACGCTGGATATAGCCCAAGGGACGTGGCTCATGTTATGGAGCATTCCGTTTTTGATTTAGAACTAAATGAGATGATGGATATTCTGTACAACAAAGACGGAACACCAAGAGAAATAAAAGAGGTACATCATGACGTTAAGAAAAACGATGAGCAAGAAAAGACAGCCAGTTGAATTGGTAAGTCTAGTAATAAAATGTCCAGAAGGGAAACACAACGTAGTAATACCAGCAAAGAGCGTTTCTTTTCGAGGCTGGGAACAAGAATGCTCAACGTGTGGTTCTCATGGTGGAGTTGATATGGATATCGGGCCTTGTCCTTCTTGTGGTAAGACGCATCCAGTAACCATCTTAATGGGGTATTAAATGGCCATCAAATCAGTCTATGTTAGAAGTGTTTGCTGCATTTGTGATGGCAGAGGCTGTCACGACTGCTCAAACAAAGGATATGAAGAGGAGTGGATTCCCTTTATCGATCTGGTTAATGAGATGAAAAGAACCATTGAAAAACAAATGGGGGTAAAATGAAAGAAGTATGTAAAAAGTGTGGCTATTTGACTGGTGCCAAGGCTCCTCGATACAAATGCTACTGTGGTAGCTGTCCAGCTAAGAAAAGAGACGAGGCTGCAAAGGATAAGAAAAGAAAAAAGAAGATGAAGATTGAATTCAAGCCCAACTTCGAAACGATGTTACATGATCCACATGATTACAGTTATGCTCAAGTGGTCTTAAACCCAAGAGCTTATCATAAAAGGAATGACGAATAGCATGTGGATGAAATACTTCACAAAACATCAGTGGGACAAAGTTAAACACATGTATGAAGGATGTCACATAACTAAGCTAATGATAGGAGTTATCGTCAGTGAAAAAAGAAACAAAAGAGGTGGTGCTGCTCTTTCTTGTCTTTGCGGTGGCGATACTTCTTTCAAGGATAGACATAGCAACTAAGTTCATTTGGAAAATGATTTACATATACCCATGATGCGGGGTAGAGAAGTCAGGCCGTTCTCGCCGGGCCCATAACCCGGAAATCATTGGTTCGAATCCAGTCCCCGCCAACGGCGAGGTAGCTTAAGACAGAGCCCGGTGGCGCAACCGGAGATGCAGATTCAAATCCTGCTCTCGCCAAACATAGTAAGGTTGGCTACAGCAATCAAAAAAAATCCAAACTGCGGGTCGTGGGTTCAATTCCCACTGGCTCCTTCGGGGGCCATAGCTCAGTGTAGAGCAGCAGTCTAAAAAACACCAACCTGTTCATAAACAAAGGAGTGACTTATGTGCCTTTGGAATACGAGTGAAGAAGTCGAAAGAGATTACCGAAATCAAGACTGGGGCTGGAAGGTCTTCAACCGCGACCGAAAAACCGGTAAGATTTATGGTAAGATATTCAATAACTATATACCGAGACCAGTTGGTGAGTGGCTAAACGAAAAGCTTTATCGAACCCCTTCTACAGAAAAGAAGGATGTGCTTTGTTGCGAAGATGATTGCAGTATCGCGTACGCGACTGGCTGGCATATTTATCTTGAAAAAGAAGATGCTGAAATGGATGCCGAAAACGATAAACGTATAGCTCGTGAAAATAGCACGACAGTAGTAAGAAAAGTCTTCTTTAAAAACCCATTCGCATGGGGGCAACAAGGTATTAATGAAGAAGAACAGTATTTACCAGTCGTAGTAGCGGAAGACATGATGATTGAAGATGCCAGTGTGGCGTAAACTTGGTAGCCGCGCTAGTCTTAGGAACTAGTGTCCAATGACGTGGAGGTTCGAGTCCTCTCACTGGCAAATGCCGCTGTAGCTTAATATTGGCTCAGCACCTGCCTTGTAAGCAGGCTAATGGGGGTTCGATTCCTCTCAGCGGCTCACAGGAGAATTTATGAAGAAGAATATGACGGTAGTTGAAGCTGGAGATCTTTGTTCCTTCGCCGAAAAAGCGATGGCCATACCATATAACAAAGCGCATCAGATTCTCTTTGGTCAAGATCAAATACTTGACAACGATTACCCAGGCGAAATTCATCTTGATGAGCTTGACGAATACGGCTGGTCTGCGGAAACAAAGAAGATACTAACAAGATTCATGGAGAAAGAAAAACTCGACAAGTTTCTTTTAGTGAGGTGATTTATGGCAAAAAGAGGGTGCTCGTTCGAAACTTATCGTAAGCGAAGTATAAAGCATGCAGTGAAAAAGCTAGATCCAAAAGCCGCCAAACAACTTATAAGAGCTTTTGAAGCTACCCATTGTATGGATCTTTATGGTGGGGAACTCGAAACATATCTGGCTGTCATAGCCGACAGGCTTGAAGCCGCCAACAAAAGGATTGAAAAACTTGATGGCATTATATTCGACTTCAAAAAGAAAGTGGCTGAATTATAATGGAGGATCTATGAGTTTC
>WSSedA2C3DRAFT_1000032_pt1 | contig 19130 bp, 39 predicted proteins | sample WetSurSA2Cattail_FD_9486 | JGI IMG/M metagenome (IMG submission 9486) | reverse complement strand
CGGCGGGCGGGTGGGGCGGGCGGTTCGTCGGCGGGCGGTTCATCTGCTACCCGCTCATCGGGTATGCGACGGGCGATTATCTGCCCGTCGCAGTCTTTGCGCGGGCACTTCCCTCGCCATGTTGCCCGCCCGGATGGTGCTGTCGTGTTGACTGCCCGCCCGCACTTCGGACACTGCCCGCGCACCCTAAGTTGCGCCTTCACTACCCTCTGCCACCTCCCGTAATTGATCATTGTACCTGGACATCAGAACACCACGTTACACTCACCAGGTCAAGGCTGAGGCCTCCCAGGTAGAGAGGTGTAACCCATGGGTACGCTGACAGGAAGGCTGGAAGAGCGGCTACGGCGGACTGCTAATGCTGCGTTGATTAGTGAGGACCAGGCGGCCGATGACCGAGATGCCCGAAATCTCACCATTGAAGAGGCGGATCTGGCGGGCATCGGGATACGGGAGATTGCCCGTTTGACCGGTCTAACGGCTACCCACGTGCAACGGATCATCATGCAGCGCACCGCTACCAGGCAGGCTATCGCGCTCAACGCTCGCGTGAAATGAGCGGGTGCCCGCTGCCAATCCCCTGGTCGGGCTGGGGGCGGGTACCCGCTCATCGGGTATGGTGTTCGCGCGGGTACCCGCTCTCGACGATTGAGCGGGTACCCGCTTATTTTACGCGAGCGTTGAGCGGGCAGATTTTCTGCCCGGGCAGCGCTTTTCTAGTGCCTGCCTGATGCGCCTGCTCTGGCTGAGTGCCTGCCGGCTCACACCCATCACTGCGGCAGCATAGGTTCGGGTCCACCCGCTCTTATCATCCCAGTTGGCGGCCATCTTCTCTGCTACCAGGTCTTCCGCCATGTTCCGTAGAGAGTCCGCACAGAGCAGCAGCTGCTGGATCCGTTCCTCGTCGGTCAGCTGATCTATCCGGCGCATCGCGTTGATGATGGCTACTGGAGTGTGAGGGTTCTCTATGAACATGACGCAACTCCCCTTGCCCTATTTGGCGTTCCGGCGGCGGCGCTTCACTTCTGCCCGCCAGTGGTCTGCCTCTGTGATTGCTCCGCGCCAGGCATGGTATACAGCGCCCTGCACCCATAACGGAGCATCTTCCGGTATCGCCTCATGGATCTGACGGCGGAGCTCGGCAACGCGATCGTAATAGGCTTGTACTTTGTCTTCCCACTGGCGGAACTCTTCATCTGAGACTGAGGGAATTTGCTCAGGAAGAATCGGCATTTTGAGATTCAGAATGAGATCATAGATCTCTTCCGGAGTTTGCATTTTCGTTCTCCTAAAAACTCAGATGATGCTGATCATAATGCTGGTCAGTTTTTCTGCGCTGACGCTCTTGATCGTGGATTTGCTCGGTTTCAAGGAGCATTTTGAGAAACGTGCTCATAGAAACACGTTTCTCATATGCTAGTCGGCGGAGCAGTTCCATCAGATCACTGTCCAGATATACCGTCACCGATCGGCGCGGAGTTGGCTCCGGAGGCAGTGTCCTTTTCCGTGGTGGCTGGCTCAAGGTATACCTTTTCAGTCGCAGCGATCAGTTCGTCGGGTTCCAGATCAGGGTCTTTGAGGATTGTGATGTAGCGCTTCATCCGTTGCATATGGTTGTGGAAAGCTATGGGGTGATCGATGGGATTTGGCATAAGGCCCGTGTCCATGGATCCCATTACTACCAGGTGGTAGTTTCCATTCAATCTCTGTGACTGCACTAGCAGACTACTCGCGGTTTCGTAGTCCTCTTGCTTCCAGTACGCGCCATATGCCTCAATGAATTCGAGCACCTTCATCGTGCGCTCAGCCATGTAAAGCCGGTGTTCTGTTGACATTTAAGTTGCTTCATCCATAGGGAGTACCTTACCACCTTACTAAGGTGTTCCCTAGCGCATGATCTATGACTTGGATCACTTCCGGGTGGCACTGGGCCGCCGCCGTTCCAGTGCTGCCCTGGCCGCCGCCTCCCGCACCGTCTCCCGTAGCGCGGCTTTGGTAGCCGCCGTCCGCGCAGCAGCTGCTTCCCTCTCCGCATCAGTCCGCTCATCCTCCACCACGGGAGTCACCGAGACATGCCGGCTAGCGCCCTTCATTAGCCCCTGGAGCGGCTCTGGAGGGAGATTGGCAAGACGGGATACCAGAGTTCCCACAGGGCTTCTGCGGGCGTTTAGATCCCCCGCACCGAGTAGATGGTGCTTGAGCTCCAGGGGAGAGAGCCTGGAGAAGGCCGCAACGATGAGGCGAAGCAGCTTCGCCTCATCTCTCGGCGAGATTTTTCCCCGGAATCCCACCAGGACTGCCCGCAGTACGCCCCGGGCCGCTGCCTCATCCACCGTGGCCTGATCTTGCTCTGTTTGGGAATCTCCCCCCCCCTCAGTGACCTGGACCCCGGCGGACCTATCCGGATCAACGGCGGGGGGTAGGGGGGTTTTCTGGTAAGGACTGGTAAGGACTGGGGAGGGCGATGCTGTGGCATCAGAAGGCGATGCTGTGGCATCAGAAGGCGATGCTGTGGCATCGGCATTCAGAGAAGGTGATGCTGTGGCATCGGCATTCAGGTTTGGCAGGCGATAGGTCACCTGGGCGCCACGGTGTGCGAACTGTGGGCGTCCTCTGCTATCTGTCCCTCTCTGGACTCTGAGCTCCAGTCCCCGCCCGCCCAGACGTTGGAGGACATTGCGTAGACCGACATCGCTGGTGACGCCTGCCGCTTTCGAGAGCTTCCAGTCCTCACTGTCCCAGGCTTCCCGCGCATGCTGGCCGGTATGGGAGGCACGCTCGGCGACAGCGTAGAGTACGGCGATCTCTGCGGCAGTCATTCCAGCTCCGTGCTGTTGCACGTACGCGGCTACATCGCTACTTAGCTGGTAGGACATGGTCTATAATTCCTCTCGCGATGATGACGCGTAGTCCCTGCCTACGCAGGGTGGCCCGGGGTTCCTCCCCCGGGCCTTAATCGTTTTTGATCTTAGTACTCGCTCTGGGCCGGGGGAGTCACCTGATCTTCATCTACTCCCAGGACGCGTGCCAGCATTGGGAGGATGGTGTTCGGCGGCCGGTGCCTGCCTTTCTCCCATGACCATATGGTGTGGTAGGTCCTACCCAGGTGGTATGCCAGCTGGGGCTGTGTCAATCCGCGTTTTTTTCGGAGATTTCGTAGCATGGTGGAGTATTCCTCTGTGGCTGTCATGGGATGACTATATCAGAAATCTAATGCTCTGAGTCCGCCGTGCGGCTATTTTTGATCTCCACTAGGCCATCGGGGCGAACCGGGCCTTATCATGACCACAGGATCTCTGCAAGCTGCCTAAGGAGGCTTCCCAGCATGCGCGGAAAGCAGATGTTGATGACCGCCTTCATCGCCCTGGCCGTAGTGGTTGGCGTGAAGGTCTACGAGGCAAAGAAAGGCTGACATGTTTGGCCGTAAAGCGTCGTTTTGGCTGGCTGTGGGTGGAGTGAGCATTTTGACTGACTTCGCCCTAGAGCTGTTGCGCGCGAAATTCCCGCAAACCGGTCTTGACCGGTTCGTCTCATTCGTCCACCGTGGAGGGGGATCCTGATATGGCTAAGACTCAGTCACCCGTGCAGTTCATCCAGGGGGTTCAGAGCCCCAACATGGTCATCAACCCGGCGGTTTTCTACGCAGCCACCAGGCGCATGCGCTTTCCCGTCAAGTCCGCCACCGCGATCTCTGGCCTTGGCTCCTCGGACCCGGTTGAGATCCGGAAAACCGGTATCCTCAGCGCGCTGGTTGTGCGCGTTACCGGAACTGTTGCGGTCGCGACCGCCGACCCGACGGCGTGGATGTACGACTACCCGTACAACATCGTGAAAGAGTTTCGGCTTTCCGCGAACGGGCAATCCAACTTGCAGTCCGCGCGCGGTATCACCATTCGGGCGCATGAGTTGGCCACCAACCCAAAGCTCAACGACAGGGGAATCACCCGGTACTACGCCGGCGCGACCAAGACCCAAGGAACAATGGCCCTTGACACGGACGTGTGGGGGGACGCCTCAGGCGACCCGAACCCGGGCGCGGCGTCGGGTGCGCACGCTCCTACCACCTACAGCGTGGACCTGAGCTACGTGATCCCGGTTGCGGCTGACCCCAAATACCTGGTCGGGGCCCTGTTCGGCCAGAGCTCCGCGACCAACATCAACCTTGAGATCGTCTGGAACACTGAGGCGGCCCTGGTAACCGTGGGCTCTGCCGCTCTGACCTGGGCCCTGACCTACGCGGTAGACGCTGTCGCCTACTCCATTCCTCAGGTCGGCGGACAGTTCGTTGTCCCGGATTTGACTCAGTTCCACCAGTTGACCGAATTCCGGCAGGGTGGTCTTACCGCCAACGACAATGAGATCAAGCTGCCCGGTACCGGTGTTGGTCGGAAGTTGCTCAGGATGATTTTCCAGGTGTCCCGTACCAGCACCCTGGCCGGCAACCCGCTTGCAGTGAATGCCACCAACTACAACAAGGTCGCCTGGGCTTACGGCGGCAACGACTCCCCAGAAACCTGGGCAAATGGAACCCGTTTGGCCCAGCAAAACGAGAGGGAGACCGGGTGTCACCTCGGAAAGCTCTGGGGTATCGGATTGATAGATTTCGCGTCTGAGTTCGCTCTCCGCGACGCGATCGACATGGCCGCCACGTCCGATCTCCGGGTGATCCTGGGTCTGGCCGCTAGCCCGACCGCCGGCTACGCCCAGGTCGCGCAAGAGGTTTTGGCCGCCACTGCCGTCGGTGCCTGAGCGGAGGAGCCATGAGCCCTTTTAGTGCGGAATCTCTCTACGGGGTCGCGTCCATCGCCCCGTCAATGGGCACCGCCGCGCCCACCCAGGTCATGGGGGTGGATAGCTCGGACTCCGGAGTTGGGTGGCTCGTCAGTCCTCACAACCCGCTCATGTGGTTCGGGCTGTTTCTCCTCGCCACGGTCGGCGCCGCCGGGGTGGCCGGATCGGTACGCCTGGGGCCGGCCAAGGTCGGCGGAAGCGTGGGGAAAGCGTAATGACCGTCGCTGCCGCCGCTGGCCGTGCTGCTGCCCAGAAGGGGGCGGCCAGCTCGGCAGCCAAATCTGCGCCCAAGCCCAGGGCGCGGAAGACCACTAAGCCCAGGGCGCGGCGGACACCACCACCCGCCGCCGATGACCTGGTGACGTCCGGCATGTCCACTACCGGTCAGCCGCTTCCGTACTCCGGGGAGAAGAAAGAACCTGAGAAACCAGCTCCAGCTGAAGCCGGGAAGCAGGGCGGTAAACCGGCTCCAGCTGAAGCCGGGAAGCGTGGACTTAGTCTGCCCCAGCTACCTCAGTCCGGAGCCATGAAAGATGGCTCCTGGGCGATCCTGGGATTCCTGGCCTGGGGATGGGTGATCATGCCTTTTCTGGAAGGTGGATTGCCTGGGATGAAAAAAGTACTATTGGCCAAGTTTTTCAATAAAAAGCCGGATGGGAGCTACTACTAATGAATCCATCAGGCATTGTTCTGTTCATAGCCGGCACGTGGGTTCTCTGTCAGGTTTTTGGCGGCCAGGCCCTACAACGGCTCGGCATCATAGAAAGTACCGGATAATGAGGGGCTTTGTAGGGGGCTCCATGTTGCTCATCATCATGTATGTTGTGCTGCAGCCAGGGAGCACAGAGCGCCTGGTAGCAGGCAACAATGCATTGATGAATACCTTCAGACGGGCGCTTTCTGGTGAGGTACCGGCCATTCCGGCCAAGAAAAAGAAAAGCCTCTACCAACAGATAGTCCCAGGGACCAATACTGGTACCAGTCAATCGCACACATATACTGTGTAGGAGGTAAAAAGTGGTCAAGAAAACTATCATGTACAGTGCGGTGCTGATTGGTACCTACCTATTGGTAGCCAATGCCACCAACGCCGGTAAACTCCTAGCTTCCGCCGGGTCCGCCGCATCCGGCTACGCAAAAACTCTTCAGGGGCGCTGACATGCGCAAATTCTGGCGCAGCAACCAACAGACCGTACCGCTCGTCGTTTTTGGGCCCGATGAGATCAGCGTTGAGACCCAGGAAAGGCTGACCAGGCTGACCAATCCGGCCAGCCCCCAGAGCCAGGGGACCGCGATGCATCGCTACCAGGGTGATGCCGGATACGGCGTCAACCGGTTCGAGGGGGCGCTGCCTATGGCCCTACAAGACTTCCGGGGCGCTGCTACTCCAGTGACCCACCCAGATTCCGCGCAGTTGGGCTACGGCCTGGGCGGAGTCTCCGGTGCCGGTGCGCTGCCATACACCACCACCCCAGGGATTGATGGGTCCCTGGCCGCTATGAGCGGGGTGTGACATGGACCTGAAGACCCTGATGAAAGACAAAAAGCTGCTCTACGGCGTGGGCCTGGCCGCCGCCGCAGGTGCCGCCGTCTTCTGGCAGAAAAGCAAATCCGGCTCGACCAGCTCCGGCACATCGACCAGCTCCGGCACCGTCTCCGGCACGACCTACACCGGTACCGGCACGGTAGACACAACTGGAACAGATGTCGCCAGCTGGCTGGGAAGCTACTCGGCCAGTCTGCAGAGCCAGCTTGACGAGCAAAACAAGGCCACACAGACTCAGCTGAGCGAATACGAAAAGAGCCTGACAACGGCAATCTCCGGGCTCGGCACAATGTCAAATAGCACAAGCCCAACAGACTATTCGACCATAAACGTCGCATCCGGGACCTGGCTGACAGAAGTATTGAGAGACAACAACCTTACCCTAGCTGACCTGGTGAAATACAACCCGGATATCAGTGCCAATATCCGGGAATCAGATGCTGAGGGATGGGTGGGGGCATCAAATCCAGTTACCGGCGCGTCTGAACGACTCAGCATATTCGGGGACCGGACTATTAAGGTTCCAAAATGACGCAACGGACCGCTAGTGAAATGTACCGTGACCTACGGGAAGCGGGATTTTCGCGCGCGTCCGCAATCATCATGGTCGCCATCGGCCTGGGCGAAAGTGGCGGCAACGATACTGCCCTGGGCGACGTTGGCCTCCAAGATTCAACCTGGGGGCCGAGCGTGGGGCTGTACCAGGTGCGCACGGTAAAGGGACAGACCGGCTCCGGCAGTGATCGGGACCTGGCCGCCCTGATGGGCGATCCGGACCGTCAGGCCCTGGCCGCTTTGGACATCAGCAGCAAGGGGACGGATTTCACCCCATGGACGGTATTTACCTCCGGCAAATACCAGGAATACCTGAGCCAGGCCCAGGCCGCCGCTGACTCCGCCACCAGCAGTGGATACGTCACTGTTGGTGACGGAGTTGGGGATCTGCTTGGAGGAATCATCCCAAATCCGATAGACCCTGATGTTTCAGCTGTTCAGGGTGCACTGGGATCCGCCCTGACCGGATTGGTTCCCAGCTTTAGGGACGGCGCGATCATGCTCGCCTTCGCGGGCCTGGGCATGGCCCTGGTCGGCCTGGGCCTGATGCGCGCCGTAGCCCCAGCGGTAGGGCGGGGCGTAAAAACCGTGGCGGGGGCAGTCACATGAGCAAAGTGGACGACCTGATTGCCGCCGCGCGCGCTGAGCTTGGATCACCATACGTATTTGGTGCGGAGGGGCCGGATACCTTTGACTGCAGCGGGCTGATGCAGTACGTGTATGCCCAGGTAGGTATCAAGCTTCCCCGCACAGCAGCAGAACAGCAGGCCGCAGTGGCCAAAGTCTCCGCGCCGGTACCGGGAGATCTGGTTTTCTGGGATGATCCCGCAACCCACGTTGCGCTGTACATAGGACAGGGGAAAATCATTGCCGCGCCCCAACCTGGGGAAGTAGTCAAAATCCAGGATGTATACGGTTCGCCTACCTACGGTCGGGTGGCGAGCCTGGGCGCGTCATCTACCTACCTGGCAGACTCCGTAACCGGAGGGATCACGACTACGGTTTCGAACACACTTTCGAACGTGTCAGCTGGCTTTCGGGACGGTATGATCAAACTACTTTTCGCTGGTGGTGGCCTGGCGCTGGTAGGTATCGGCCTGGCGAAAACTCTCGCTCCGCGCTTCAAGAAAGGTGTTGGAATGGCTAAGGAAATGAGCCCCCTATGAGCAGCATCCTTGGAATGTTCGGACTGAACGTCGCGGACGAGTGCAACGAGACAGAGAATCTGCCGGCCAGCGCTCCGCGCGGACGAGCGGCGGAACGGGTGCTTGCCGCGGAGCTGCTGCAGGAATTTAGGCGCCTGACCCAGGTCACCACGGAATACGGTGAACGGCTGGCACACGGCGCCGTGAATCATGTGCTGGAAGTTGGCACATACGTTCTACCGGATGCTGGGTATCTTGCGCGCACCTTTGCGGTTACCGTCGGATCGATCGAGATCCGAAATCTCTCCCAGCATGACCTGACCGTCGTGTCATCCGCGCCTGGAATGGCGGCGCCGGCCAGCGGGATCGGTGTTTACATCGTGTCCGCCGGCTGTTCTGCCCTGGTTAATTTGGCCAGCCACGATCTCACAGTGTGGGGTACCGCGGCGGACAGATTCTCCTATCAGATATTCACCCGTGGTGGCGTCGAGCCGTCCCTGAATGCCGTTGACGGAGGAGGGGCCTGATGCTCATCCGGATCCGCAGAGATACCGCGGCGGTCCTGGCCGCAGCCAATCCGATTCCCCAACCCGGGGAGCTGATCGCGGAAACCGACACTGGAAAGGTCAAACTGGGGGATGGAGTCACGGCCTGGGCGACGCTGCCGTATCTCCACGACCAGCCGACCGCGACCACCAGTGCCACCGCCGCCACCGTGGTGGAATCCAGCACGGTTACCGGCCAGGCCAATCCGCAGTACCTCCGGGAAGCCAGCGGGCACCAGGAGTGGGGAGTAGGCGTATTCGGAACGGACACCTACCTTGAGCGTGGCGCCGCACCAGGACTCCAGACCGCGACGGATCTGGAGATCACCGCCACCGCAGCTGGCCTCATCCTCACGGACAGAGTCACCGCCACCCGGTACCGGCTCAAAATCGCCAGCGGCACGCTGGGAGTTGAGGCAGCATGAAGCGCCCAGTGGTCCGGGACAAGCAGGCCGCAGTACTGCTCGGCATCGGGTGTTTCGGCCTGGGATGGTTTTTCCTATATGACGCGTGGGAGGCACGGGGTGGGGACACTCCTCCGTGGTTCCGCTGGGCCACCTGGTGGTGAGGTAGATGGCCGCCCAGCCGTTCCGAGTACCAGCCACTACCACTCTGGACGCGTCCGGTGCTGGTGAGGTGACTCTCCAGCCCCCCGGGGTGGTATGGGACGTATCCGGGATGAGCGTGGAAACCTCGACCAGCACCCTGCACCCGCGGGCGACCGTGGAGATCAACGGCGGTTTTGTGGAAGGCACCTACTCCGGTCACCGGGACTCATCCGCCAGCCAGCACAGGCTAGGACCAACTGACGTTGTCCGGTGCTCCTGGACGGGCGGCGACGTGGGGGCCAGGGCCACACTCCGGATATGGGGCGTGCAGTACCCGGATGGAAAGGCGCCCTGAGATGCCGTTCACGGATCCGATTGTGGCTGACACGGACCTGGTACGGACCGCGATCCGCTCACCAAACTATGTAGCTGGTACCTCCGGGTGGACCATTAATCAAGATGGATCTGCAGAGTTCACTAATGTGCAGGTCACCGTTACCGGTACCAGTTCGGGACTGCAAATCGTGCGCTCCTCAGATGGCGCCGTCGTCGGCTCTATCAGTGAGGCCGGGATTATCTCAGGGTCCGCCCTAACGCTGTCGGCGGATGATATAGAGATCGCAGGGCAGCAGCTGAGTGCTCGGCTCGCCAACCAGGCAGCCAGCATCTTGGCGTGGGGAATCGATACCAGCTCATCACTGAGTACCACGGGTGAGCTTGGTATTTTTGAGGTGGCGTTTGACGCGCCGGAGAGCAAGTACTACCAAGTTTCTATCGGTGCGTGGCTGGCCGGCCCTGCTGGTGGTCTGGCTATGCTACGTATCCGAGACGGTGGGACCAGCAAACCTTCCCTGACCAGCTCTACCATTTTTTGGGTAGGGCACGGGCTGACTGTGAACACCGCGGGTGAGCAGTTTGGCCAAAACGCTCCGCTGTACCTGACCGCTGGGGTCCATCGGTTGCTGCTCAGCTTCGGGAGATATGCCGGGGCCAGCGGCACCTACTACCTCGTGTCCGCCGGCGACCAGCCGGCCTACGTGCAGGTGATAGATACTCCGCCCGCCCTGGCGAACATCGCCGTTGCCAACAACGGCGGCGGCGGCAGCTCAACACCAGTCCAGACATATACCATCCAGTGGGTATCCACCTGGAGCGCCACCTATGACGGCAGTAACGCCTACTCGTCCTGGCTCGGCGCGGAGGCACACCAAGGCAGCTATGACGGCACCGCGGCGAACAACAGGCGGAGTCTGATCGGGTTCGACTCCGCCACCATCGCGAGCACCCTATCCGGCGCAACTATCCTTGCGTGCTCAGTGACGTTGTACGCGTATCACTGGTACTGGAATGCTGGGGGTACCGCCATCATCGGGACCCACGGCCACGCGTCACGGCCTGGCACGTGGTCCGGCACCTCAGGGCGGGTCACCTCCAGTTCCTGGCCGAAACCCGGAATGCGAACTGTGGACCTGGGTACCACAATCGGCGCAGAATTCCAGGCCGGAACCACAAAGGGCATCGCCCTGGGCCCCGGGCCCACAAACGATGTCCAGTACTACGGCAAATTCTCGGGCGCTGGAATGGTTAATCAGCCGGTTCTCACCATCACGTACCAGAAATGAGGAGGAATGATGACAGACCCTATCGATATCACTGATCTACGGGTCACTTTGGCCAGAGTTGAGGGAAAGTTGGATGTAGCACTCACGTCCAGTGCGGACCATGAGACTCGCCTCAGGAAGCTGGAACGGGCTGCGTGGATGGCGGTAGGGCTGGCCACCGCCGCCGGCGGCGCGACCGGTGCGATCTCGGCGCTCCTGACGGGTAGCTCATGAGTGGGTGGCGGGTGGCAGGATCGCTCCTCGCCCTAAGGAGTCAGATCGACGCGCTCTATCCTGGCCGGGATAAAGCCAGTGACGGCACTATTGGCGATTCCTCTCACCAGGTCGAGCAGAGCGACCACAACCCAGATTCCCAGGGAATCGTTCGAGCACTGGATATCACCCACGATCCGGCACACGGATGTGACATCGACAAGCTCACTGATGCGCTGGCCGCCGGTAGGGATTCACGGATTTCCTACGTGATCGCAAACCAGCTGATCATGTCAGGGCCAGCCGGGCCGGATCCCTGGGTCTGGCGCACCTACGGCGGATCCGATCCGCACACCAACCACGTTCATATCAGTGTCGTCGCTGATGTGAACGCTGACCGTACTACAGCCTGGGCGCTCCCAGGGTTGACAGGAGAGGGTCTGATGGCCACCACAGAAGAAAAGATCAACGCCATGATGATGGGGTTCCCGTCGACCCCCGATGGCGATCCGGTATGCCCGACCCGGTGGCAGATCGCCACTGAAAGGTGGCAGGCGGAGACCACCAAGAAAATCGACGCCTTGACCACATTGAAGATAGATTATGCGGCTTTGGCAAAAGCCCTGATAGAGGCACTCAAGTAGAAGACTATGCCAATTTTGGCACCGGAAATGAGGAGAAGGCTATCTATATGTCATCTCGCACAGAAGATTTCCAGGCAAAGGCCCGACGCCTAGTTCTGGAGTATCTCAGAGAGCACCTTGACAAAACCGACACTGTGACAGTCGGCCTGGAGGACGTTTACGTCGTGTGGTTTGCCAAAACCCTCCAGAATTGGAAGGCGCTAATCAGTACCAGCCTTCCAGGCAAAATGTACTATGAGGTTACATACGATGGTGATCAGCAGCAAACCTACCTAGATGCCTACGTGAAGCTGGATAACGTCTGCGTGCTGGACTGATAAGATCTTAGGTGAGCAGGCCGCCCCGGGGCGGATCCCCCGGGGTGTTCTCTTGCCTGATGCGGAGAGACCCGAAAGAGACGGGCCTACGATGCAGGGCCCCCTCCAGAGTCTCTGTCTGGTGAGGGCCCCTCTTTGCATCTTGCATTGCCGCGGTCCCTTCCGCGACCCCGGATGTTCTCTCCACCGCTTTATAAGCGGCTCCGGACCGTCGTTGCGTGGTCGCCCCCATCCCTGTAGGGCGCCCTCCTGGCCGGGAGTATTACCCGGCATCCTCCCGACCGCTTAGGACTTTAGCTTACCAAAAACGCTGTCATTTTCCATCAGGAGATCGCCTTTACGATCGATGCGGCGATCGCGGAGACTGCGGTACACGCTAGAACGGATGTGCTGATAAACGATCCTGCCAGCAATGCGAAGATGAGCACCGTAAGCAAAAAACGTCCGATTCGCTTCATGTGTATCCCTTTGCTGGGAGGTTTCAGCATCCTAAAGGTAAGTGCCATAAATAGAAGATGTGTGAATCGTCTCATCTATGCCCTTAAGTATGGCCTCCGGCCTAGTTGGGGCTAGGCCGGAGGGTTACGGCAGGTAGGGCCTGTGGCGGAGCGCTCACTTTCCCCCAGTTGGCCACGCCTAGCTGCCGCCCGTGTCGGCTACGTCTAGCCAACCTTCGGGGACTGGCTACCTATGACCAGGGTGGTACCGGCTTCTCCCCGCTGCAATCACTATACCAAAAACGCTCGGTTTAGGGAATGCGAGTTAAAGCGCTTTCCAGTGGGAGTACCTGTGCCAAAACTCACTCCCAATTCCAGTACTCGAAACCCTGCAAGTGCTATGAGTTTTGGTACAATGCGATCATGGTAGACATTTACGAGGCGTCCCGGGCGTACGACGAGGCGGCCCGGGCTCGCGACGAGGCGGACCGGGCGTACGGCGAGGCATCCCGGGCGTGCGGCGAGGCGTACCGGGCGTACGGCGAGGCGTCCCGGGCGTGCGGCGAGGCGTCCCGGGCGTGCGGCGAGGCGGCCCAGGCGTACGACGAGGCGTACCGGGCTCGCGACGAGGCGGCCCAGGCGTACGGCGAGGCGTACCGGGCGTGCGACGAGGCGGCCCAGGCGTACCGGGCTCGCGACGAGGCGTACGTCATGGAAAAGGCGGGATTACTCAAATGACCAGCTTTCGTGAGCAGCACGGCGACCACCACCTACTGCCTGGGCTGCCTGGGCTGTCAGAGCTGATTGGTGACGTCCGGCACATGTGCCCTGAGATGTGCGTTATGCCAGACGGCACCATCCAGGTAGCGAACGTGTTCTGTCCGGTCTGCCTGGGAGCTGGTTCGGTCACCACAGAACGGTTGGACCGTTGGCAGGCAGAGCAGAGCATGAAGGCCGCTAAGGGGATAGTGCTGTGAGCGTTCCTCGCATTAATGGAATGGTTGGCCGCACCTGTGACTACTCGGGATGAAGCAATGACGGCGGCAGATCTATTGACGTTGCTGGAATATTTGCGAGATCGAAATAGGCCGCTGCATAAGCTTCCCTTGTACCTGGAAGTTTCGATTTCTGACTGCAACGGCTATGTAAATAGCGATGGGGTGGGAGTTGTGGACTTCACCGAAGGACAGGTTCTTATGATCAGCGAGAACCGATGACGAAAATGAGTAAAAAGGCTAAGAACAAGATGCGTAATGCGAAAGTAGAATATGCGTTAATAGAATATGCCGATGGTGAAAAGTTGCTTGGGGAGGCATACAGTTCTGGCCGCGACTACATCGCTTCTGGGCCCTTAGGTTGGACTCTAAAGATATGCTCTCCCCTACCCGAAGTTACCATTGTCATCGATAATGGGACTGAACTAATCGGGGTGTTCACTGGGCCGGGTAGCGATGTGTCCAGGGTCTTACACATCATGGCATCCATGGCGCCATGCGCCTGGACGGTCCTAATACCAAGGTCTACCGATCCAAAGCTGATAGAGGAAATAGGACTGCATCAGGCGCAGCTGGAAAACAAATATGTCATCATGGCGAGTAATAAGGGAGAGCTTCGCTGGCCAAGGATGCTGATCAATGGGATTGGCCTATTTGATCCCATCTCAGCGGCAGAGATCCGCGCACAGTCCACTGGACGGTTTTAGACATGACCAGGATCGGATACGCCAGGGTCTCCACGGCGGACCAGGATCCGGCACTCCAGGAAAAGGCGCTCCAGGAAGCCGGTTGCATCCGGATTTTCGTTGACGTGGCCAGCGGGGCCAGGGCGAAGAGACCGGAACTGGATAAGGCTCTCGACTACCTCCGGGCCGGAGACGTGCTCGTGGTGTGGAAGCTGGATCGGTTGGGCCGGAATCTCGGTCACCTAGTCGCGACCTTGACCGGCCTTGACGACCGTCAGGTGGAGTTTGTGTCCCTCACGGAGGGAATGGATACCTCCACCACGATGGGCCGGCTCCTGTTCCACATCATGGGGGCCCTGGCAGAGTTTGAGCGGGGCCTTATCCAGGAACGGACTATGGCAGGCCTCGCAGCTGCGCGTGCGGCCGGCCGCACGGGCGGGCGCCCGCGGGCGCTCACCCCTACCAAGGTTCAAGCGGCGCAGAATCTCTACGCGGCCGGCACCCCGGTAGGGGAGATCGCCAGGATCCTGGACGTAGGACGGTCTACTGCCTACCGCGCGGTAGCGGCCAGCTGACCACCATGCGCCTGCCTGAGGACGCCAGTCACAACGTCCTCAGGCAGTGCTGGGAAGTGCACCAACCGGAAATCATCAGCATCAGGATTGTCTGGCCGGGGCTCATTTGCGTCGTACCGCAGGTATTCGTGCACCCTGAGATCTCGCCAGGCAGCATCGAAATCGCGGGGATCCCAGCCGATCGTTTCTGCCAGGCGTTTCCGGTCGTGCGGGTTCGGCACGTCGAAGACGTACACCAAGTCCGATTGCTGAACCACTAGCGGATCAACGGTTTGAGGCCTGGGCATAGCGAAAATCGCTGTCAGCCCATTGTGCCGGTTGTGCATCAGCGCCCGCCGGGTATGCGGCGGGGTTCGATTGGCCTGGGCCAGGACCCCGCCCTCATGTACCAGCACACAGCAGTGGCCGGCCCGCCGCCCGTGCGAGAGCGCCAGCCCGACCGCAGCGTCCATATCCTCAATGAACGTGCTACTTCCGGCATCCGGCACGTACCGGAGCGTCATCGGCTGATTGTCAGTCCGCAGGTGCTCCGGCCAGCGCCGGGGGAGAGTTTCCATGTCCCCGCTGATCTCGTGAACATCTGGGCCCCAGGGCCCATCATCACCCGCGACGTCGACTACCAGCTTGTCATAGGGATATGACAGGAAGAGCAACAAACCCATCACAGACTTGCCGGACTTTTTCTTGCCTACGGCAGTGATAATCCGGCCATCGGAAATGTCGAGCTGTCCTCGATTGTCAAAAGATCCGGACATGGTTACTTCTCTCCACAGGTATCAGCTGGGAGTGGTGATCCATCATCGTGATCAACGACGTAAGAAAGGCAACCATCCACTTCGACTATCGATCCGACGGGCCACGTTGACGGCCTGGGGTCCTGGCCTTCAGGGACGGCAACTCGGGATAGGTCATAATCGATTAGCATCTCTCCACACCAGGCACAACGTTGCCGTAGATCAGTGTTGATCTGAATTTCCACTCCGGCAAAGTGCTTCATGACTCTTCCTGACCAGCCTGGGACCGACGGTTCCAGCCCCCCGGGGGGCGCATGCAGATCCCCGTTTCTTTCAGGATCCGGTATGCCTGCCCGCATGAGATCCGGTGCTTGACAGCCAGGGAGCGCACGGAAGCCCCGGCCTCATACTCCCTGACTAGGGTGGCGGAGAGCTGGCTCCGCTCCCCGCCTTCCGGGATAGCCTTACGATTCCACCCACCCCGGGGACGCATGCAGATCCCCGTCTCTTTCAGGATCTGGTATGCCCGCCCGTATGAGATCTGGTGCTTGACAGCCAGGGGGCGCACGGAAATCCCGGCCTCATACTCCCTGACTAGGGTGGCGGAGAGCTGGCTCCGCTCCTCCCGCTCCAGGCGCGAATACCTCTTGGCCATTAGCTTTCGTCTTCTCCAATAGGCCGGAACTCATATCCCGGCCCAGCCACGGGCATCTCAACGTCCGTCCGCTCTTCCAGGCACGCCTGCAGATCATGCAACGCCGCGATCTTCTGGTCTAGTTCCTTGAGTACTGCGGCGTGCTCTGTTACCTCCAAACTCTTCATCATGGCCGCTTCGCTGAGCTCTCCGAGCTCCGCGCGGAGCTCGGAGAGGGCATAGGCCACAACGGCTGTGAGCAATATCGGCTTGAGAGCCTGAGCGATCTGCTGCCACTTCATGAGGTGCTCTCCTGGTTGTCCGGGTGGTTGACGGCGATCGCGGAATTCGCGGCGTTCATGGCCGATCGAACCTTCCGGAGCGCGATGGTCTTATCCGGGCCACCAGGCACGAACGTATCGACCACCGCGGCGAAGTCCCTGGCGGCCTGGCGGATCCGCTCGTGTGCGTTGCTGACTGCCTCGCTGCCTGGAGCGTGATGGGCGAACCACCTATCGAGGGTTTCCGAGGTGAGGTACGGGGGTGCTGGAGTGGTTGGTTTCGCCACTGGAGTGGATGATTTCGCCATCAGGAGTTGTCCTCTGCTTCGACGGGTTTGTTCGGGATAACCAGGGGGCCGGCGGTGAGATACGCACCGGTAGCGGACATTGCCATTATGCCGTCCGCCAGAGACGGAGCGAGTAGGTCTGCTGGTACCAGGCGTGCGGCGATCCGGGCCAGCGGCGCGGCGATCCGATCTGATTCCACGTCAGATGGTTGGCGCAGGGTTTTCTGCCCGCGACTCCGCCGCTGCACCAGCCAGGCGCAGCCCAGGGTCGCGACCCCCAGGAGGCCGGCTAGGAGAATCGTGGCTTCCTCAATCCCAACCTTCGCCCGGGGCTCAAGTCCTGGGAATAGGTCAGAGTCCCGGGAAGAGGTGCCCGTACGGGTGCCGCCGCCCAGAGTCCCCAGTCTCATGCTGGGAAGCTTTGGGAGGCTGAACCGGGGCCGGGCCGGCTCCGCCGCTTGCTCCGTCTCGTCCACTTCTGGGAGCGGCGGATCCTCCACCCGTTGTGGTGGTGTCGCGAACCCCGGAATCACTGCCCCCGGTAGATCCTGCAGATCGTCCCTGATAACCACTGGCTTTCACAACCTTCCTGGGCTGACGGCGGGCGGGTGGGGCGGGCGGTTCGTCGGCGGGCGGTTCATCTGCTACCCGCTCATCGGGTATGCGACGGGCGATTATCTGCCCGTCGCAGTCTTTGCGCGGGCACTTCCCTCGCCATGTTGCCCGCCCGGATGGTGCTGTCGTGTTGACTGCCCGCCCGCACTTCGGACACTGCCCGCGCACCCTAAGTTGCGCCTTCACTACCCTCTGCCACCTCCCGTAATTGATCATTGTACCTGGACATCAGAACACCACGTTACACTCACCAGGTCAAGGCTGAGGCCTCCCAGGTAGAGAGGTGTAACCCATGGGTACGCTGACAGGAAGGCTGGAAGAGCGGCTACGGCGGACTGCTAATGCTGCGTTGATTAGTGAGGACCAGGCGGCCGATGACCGAGATGCCCGAAATCTCACCATTGAAGAGGCGGATCTGGCGGGCATCGGGATACGGGAGATTGCCCGTTTGACCGGTCTAACGGCTACCCACGTGCAACGGATCATCATGCAGCGCACCGCTACCAGGCAGGCTATCGCGCTCAACGCTCGCGTGAAATGAGCGGGTGCCCGCTGCCAATCCCCTGGTCGGGCTGGGGGCGGGTACCCGCTCATCGGGTATGGTGTTCGCGCGGGTACCCGCTCTCGACGATTGAGCGGGTACCCGCTTATTTTACGCGAGCGTTGAGCGGGCAGATTTTCTGCCCGGGCAGCGCTTTTCTAGTGCCTGCCTGATGCGCCTGCTCTGGCTGAGTGCCTGCCGGCTCACACCCATCACTGCGGCAGCATAGGTTCGGGTCCACCCGCTCTTATCATCCCAGTTGGCGGCCATCTTCTCTGCTACCAGGTCTTCCGCCATGTTCCGTAGAGAGTCCGCACAGAGCAGCAGCTGCTGGATCCGTTCCTCGTCGGTCAGCTGATCTATCCGGCGCATCGCGTTGATGATGGCTACTGGAGTGTGAGGGTTCTCTATGAACATGACGCAACTCCCCTTGCCCTATTTGGCGTTCCGGCGGCGGCGCTTCACTTCTGCCCGCCAGTGGTCTGCCTCTGTGATTGCTCCGCGCCAGGCATGGTATACAGCGCCCTGCACCCATAACGGAGCATCTTCCGGTATCGCCTCATGGATCTGACGGCGGAGCTCGGCAACGCGATCGTAATAGGCTTGTACTTTGTCTTCCCACTGGCGGAACTCTTCATCTGAGACTGAGGGAATTTGCTCAGGAAGAATCGGCATTTTGAGATTCAGAATGAGATCATAGATCTCTTCCGGAGTTTGCATTTTCGTTCTCCTAAAAACTCAGATGATGCTGATCATAATGCTGGTCAGTTTTTCTGCGCTGACGCTCTTGATCGTGGATTTGCTCGGTTTCAAGGAGCATTTTGAGAAACGTGCTCATAGAAACACGTTTCTCATATGCTAGTCGGCGGAGCAGTTCCATCAGATCACTGTCCAGATATACCGTCACCGATCGGCGCGGAGTTGGCTCCGGAGGCAGTGTCCTTTTCCGTGGTGGCTGGCTCAAGGTATACCTTTTCAGTCGCAGCGATCAGTTCGTCGGGTTCCAGATCAGGGTCTTTGAGGATTGTGATGTAGCGCTTCATCCGTTGCATATGGTTGTGGAAAGCTATGGGGTGATCGATGGGATTTGGCATAAGGCCCGTGTCCATGGATCCCATTACTACCAGGTGGTAGTTTCCATTCAATCTCTGTGACTGCACTAGCAGACTACTCGCGGTTTCGTAGTCCTCTTGCTTCCAGTACGCGCCATATGCCTCAATGAATTCGAGCACCTTCATCGTGCGCTCAGCCATGTAAAGCCGGTGTTCTGTTGACATTTAAGTTGCTTCATCCATAGGGAGTACCTTACCACCTTACTAAGGTGTTCCCTAGCGCATGATCTATGACTTGGATCACTTCCGGGTGGCACTGGGCCGCCGCCGTTCCAGTGCTGCCCTGGCCGCCGCCTCCCGCACCGTCTCCCGTAGCGCGGCTTTGGTA
>WSSedA2C3DRAFT_1000028_pt1 | contig 20763 bp, 16 predicted proteins | sample WetSurSA2Cattail_FD_9486 | JGI IMG/M metagenome (IMG submission 9486) | reverse complement strand
TTGCATAATGGAGAAATAAGGGAGGGATGAGGGATGGCATGCCCAAAATGTCATGGTGATTTAAAAGTAGTAAGTAGTAATTATTATGGTTCGGTTTATAAGTGTACTAATTGCAAGGAAAAATTCGATGATAAGGAATTAAAAAACTTAATCCGGCAGGGATAACCTACCGGATTTTTATTTAATGGCCATTTGACCATTTTGTTACCGCCAACAAATTGGTTCTAATCTGGCGTAAAATACAACTCTTTAATTTGCTACCTTTACGCCTCAAATTTGCCTATTTGATATTCAATGACTATTTGTACTTTTTTATATAGTTTGATTGAATGGTAAGGCAAAAATAGGGTAAAACATATGTTCTAGAAAGCAAATTGATTTTCATGATAAAAAAATAGCCCTCCGAAGAGGGTATGTAAAAAGGAAGAAAGTAATGAAAAAGTATGTTTTTATTTTACTGTCCCTATGTGTTCATTAAGTGACTACTAGGTTACTGGAAAATAATCAATAGATGAAAGGGAGGTAAAATAAATTTCACAGTTTGGACACAAGATCAACATTATGAGTACATATATGAAGACTATATTAATATATGAAAAATTTCCTTTTTAGTGAAGACGGGATTCTGCGGGGGATTTATAATTGAAAAAGCTAACAGCTAATATGTCACTATACAATAAATTACGTTATGAATTTACGGTCATGGCTGGACGTTGCCCTTGTTGCAAAAAGTCCAAAAAAGAAGACGGTTTTGTTCGATGCGAAAATTGTCGAGAGAAAATCAGAAATCAAAAAATTAGCCCCGATAAACGGAAAGAATATAACAAAAATCTTTATCAAAATAGAATTAGCAAAGGACTTTGTACCAAATGTGGACAAAATCCACACGTAAGTAATAAAAAATTGTGCCAGATTTGTTTGGATAAGACAGCAATATACCATGCCAAACAAAAGACGTTAAAAACGGCTACAAAGTAAACCCAGGTCGGAGGGCCTGGGTTTTGTTATAAAAGTCACAACATTGTTTTACACATTATTTAACTACTCTCAAATTAGGCCTTAACTTTGGTATTTTTTCGTCATACTCCTTAAAATAACCAGAAGGTAATTCACACAGGGCTTCTATTTCGCAACTAGGAAAACATAAATCTTCGAGAAGTTCTTTTGAGGTTATAATTTTATTCTCCTCTAAGATTTCAATTGCCTGTTTTAATAAGCAAGGATTCTCAATAGGTATTGTGTCGTCTAAAGGTTCCTGTCTGTGCATATGATTTTTAGACATATACTTCCGTATATTAAGTATCTGTGCCTCACTGAAAAGGTGCAAATCTTCACAACGTTTAACCATTGCTGCAATCGAAACCTTCCATCTTCTCTTCAAAGGAATAAAATTTTGAACCGAAGACGAAAAAACCTCTTCACTAAAAGTGCTACTGGGTAACAAAAAAGCTCCTGCAAAGCAATGCGCTTCTTTCTCGATTTTTAAAAACCGTTTATTATTATTCAATTCGTCTTCTGACACTTCAGAGTGAAGTATAATATGTCCAAGCTCATGGGCAATGTCATAGCGAATGCGAACAGCAGAATTTTTGTCTTCACTAATAAAAATATAAGGCCGTCCCTCCTTCCACTGCGAAAAACCATCCGTTTTTAAATCTTCAAATTCTTTTTTAGTAATAACAAAACCATTTCTCTCTAGAACGGCTGTCAAATTATTAATTGGTCCTCTGCCAAGTTCCCAATAATCTCGGAGTTTCATGGCAACTTCTTCGATCTCAGAAATATCAATCTCTTCAAATTCGCGTTTTGAAGTATATACGACCTCGGGAATATTCAACTTTGGAAACTCAATATAATGAGAAAGAAAAGAAAAAATCTCCCATAGCCATTCGTGAGATATTAAAGTTCTTTTTTGAGCAGTTTTACTTGCTGAAGCTAATGAACGATAAAAAATTAAGCTAGTACTTGAAGGCCTATCAATTTCTTTCATAAAAAATAAATAAGGCAACCCAAATTTTTCGGTATATTTATCAATGATAGCCGGCTTTGGTGTTATAATTTCTCTTTCGTATTGAGACACAGACTGAGGCGAGACTTCTAGCAATTGAGCCGCTTCATCCAATGATAAACCTTTATATAATCTAGCTTGCTTAAGCCTCTCGGGAATAATCTTTTTTACACCATCAGTCCTATTCATTAACAAGCTCTCCCTTGTTTTTAATATAATCTTTTAGCCGAACAATTACCTCCTCTTGCTCGGTTTTATCGTCTCTTTCCTGATAGTGTACCTGTTTAAATTCATTAACTAAGTTTATTTTATAATGCCAATTCTTAAGATCGTCTGTCGGAACTCCTAGCACAACAAAATCTGGTATTTTATTCAAATATCCATGGGTTAACAACATATAATATTTATCATCTTGATCAAAACTCTCAGATTCTTCCATTGCCAAACCAAGTGATAATTGATTGCTTACTGCATGATTCTGCCGAAAAAATGCATCTCTAGGCAAAGAATCTTTAAACATCACTTGACTAATTGTTAAAACACAATCTTTCGTGATAAGTTCAATATGACGGCAATTTTTACGAGCATTTGGTGAAATTCTAAATTCAACATCGTATTGCCCTGTTTCTATTAGTTCTTTTAATTCAAATTCCACCGCCACACGCCTTAAATGACGTTTCATATCTCTCCCAACTTTCCAATTAAGAAAGGCGGCTTGCCCCAACAGAAGGTCGGCATTTTCATATGCCCTATTAACAAGAGGATAAAATCTTGAGCGCAAAGGGGGAGGAAAATTCTTTTCGAGCAAATGTTTGGCTATAGGATTCACCAAAAAACATGCACCTCACTTTAAAAATATCTCTTGAAAGTATCATATCATAATTTAGTAATTTTGTAAAGTGGAGGCGAAAATTTATTAAATTTTTAAAGTGAGATTTATTATTCCCTTTGGAGGCTGATTTGCCAGTAAAATTTAAACCCCGCCACCTAGTCAGGAAGTGGGGTTATAGCTTGACAATTGTAATTAAAATCAAAATATGCTTGACACTTTATGTGTAAAGTAGTTTACGGTTTTGTGGCTGATCTGTCAAGGTGTTATCAAAAAACAAAAGCGCCCTCTGGTTTCCCATCGGTCGCTTCATTACTCCCCCCGTATAAATTAACGGGTACTAATAGATCGTTTCCACACTCACAAGATAGTTCCTGCAACAATGAAATATTTTAATCTAATAAATAAACAGTTTCATATAAAAAGCACCCCGCTGCCAATTAGGCAACGGGGTAAAACAAGAGGTGGTATTACCAAAAACGGGGTTATATTAAATATAACGCCTTCGTTTTTATACAGTTCCTGTTAAAAATTCCCTTCCACCCCAAATAACAGCTTTGATTCTTTATCAATCTCCATCCGGCCAAATCCCACCAAATCAACATTTTTAATAGTGGTAATCTTAAAATCTCTCTGTACATACGCCCCGAATCCTAGCCCGTCGCTGACCGCCGCAGCATATAGTCCAACATGCCAAAGCTTATCTTTCTCAACCGGAGTATTAACGCTAAACGTAAGTTGAGAGGTAAAATCAACTTTTACACTTAAGTTATCAGCATCGCCTTTTACCGCGACAGTCCCAGTAAGTGGCTTACTCTCGCTTCCCAAATCAGCACTCGTTTTTTTATCGATAAATTTTGCCGTTATCGTGCCGGTTACAGGGACAGTTTTATCAATAGTCGTTGATACTGCGGGGATTATATTGGTTACTACCTTTGTGACGTCCGTAACTATCGTTTTAATAATGTCTTTAGGACTCTTTTTAGTTTTATCAGTCGTTTTTGCCTCGCTCGTCCCAGCCCCGGTAATCTCTACAACAACCTGATTTTGCGAGTTGTCGCTCGGCTGTGGATTGATTATTGGAGCTGGCGTAGGCTTTGGCGTTGGATTGGCTTTCTGGCTGGTATAAAAGATATTTCCGAACCAGCCACCACAAAAAGCGAGAGCCATTGATATGACCCCCGCCAAGATTAGTTTTAGAGTTTTAAGCAATCAGATCCACCTTCCTTCATTTTTTACGAAGCCTTTAAAAATCTCCATTTATAGCCGCCTGCTTTATTTCTGCGACCGTAGCATACAGCCCCAATATTAGATGGAGTTGCAAGTCCCAATGATTTTGCTGCTTCAAGTGCCGATGGAAAGATCGCAATAGGTTGATTGTCAAGCGATAATTGCTGAACCGGCTTAGATTTTTGTTTTGCCATTATAAGTTTAAACCCATCTCTTAAGCCTTTTTCCCATGCATGAGACATATTTTCAAGATCGGTAGACCATTCCAAATTATCAACCCAATTATGAGCTTTAACTCCATCTTTATGATTTACTTGTGGTTTACTTTCAGGGTTAGGAATGAAAACCATGGCAATCAAACGATGAACTTTATAATTGTGAGGGACTCCATTTTGATATAAAGCTACTCTTAAATATCCTTTTTTATCTCTACGGCCTTTCAATTCTTTAATTGCTCCATGATGCCCAAAATTTAAGCTTCGTATAATTCCGTTAATACCCGCTTGATATTTCCCCTCATACCCTGGAATATCTCTCCATTCAATCATTAAAGCGCTCCTTTATTTAGAAAATAAAAAAAGCGATAAAGTAAAATCACCTTATCGCTCACAGACGCCTAATTTAATAGCAATTATTAGTTTGAAGCAGTCCACATGTCCATCACTAGCTTGTTAAATACCGAATACGGCATATAACAATAGCCCCCGTCTGCCCAACTAGATCCCCAAGAATTTCTTACTATCACATACCCCTCATTCATCCCGTCAAGAGGCTTTTCTGAGTATCCAACGGCACACACCGCATGACCACCTAATAATGCCTGATCATCTGCAGGCATCGGAACAATTCCGGTTTTTGCAACATCTTCAGATTCAAAAGAGTCATATACTTCAAATCCGATCACAACCGGCTGGCCATCAGCTAGAGCTATCTTTAACTCGTCAAGATTATTAACCCTATGATAGGCGTTGATTTTATATTGGCCTGCTGCAGCCGTTGCTTCTTTGCTCGGGGCCTTGGTAAACTTTTTGATGATATAAGGCCAAATGGACTCCGGACAAACTCCAGTTTGTTGCAGTACTTTCATTCCATCCCTAATCTCGGCACCAGAATCTTCTCCAATAGTACCTTCGATTTCGCGCTCTTTGTAATAAAGAAAAAGCCTTGATAATCTCACCAAGACCCCACCGCCAGCGATTATAAGATATTCTCTTAATCCGGATGCAATTGCGTTGGCTGTACATGACCCCAAATTGCCCTGATCCACGACGGGCGACATTTTAGAGCGGAGATCAACCGATGCAGGAACTACCCCAGCTCGCGGCTTTAAAGCCATAAAGTGATAATCTCGAATGTCTCTGTGATCCTTTTTGCAATTATATCTCCGTTTTGGTTTAGCCGTTTTAGAGCCTTTATATTTCAGATACGCACAAACCAAAAGCGCAAAAGTTGCAACGCCTCCAAAAAGCATCCCACCTAAAAAAGTTAAAAAGTATTTCAACATGTCAAGCATCCCCTTTATCATTGTTATTTTGTTTGCCATTATCAGCAAACTTTTTACCTACATACGCACCAGCATTGATGCCACACCATCCGATTAGAGCACTTAGATTTGCATACTTAAATCCAAAAAATTGATCGGATACCCAAGCGACAATTACACAAATGACACTAGTTGCAAGTGCCACCCGCGGCAAACTCATTACCTGAAAGTTTTGGTCATCATAAAGCGTTGAGGTCAAATCACGAAAAGCTTTTTTAATTAATTTCATATCAACGCCCTCCTTGTCTCATAAATTGACTCTTTAAATCCGCATAAAAAACAAAAGGACTAAATAAGTCCTTGCCGGGATTACATCTTCCAGCTTTGTAATCATCCCAACAAAACGGATCGAAATGGCGATTGACTTCATCGTATTTGGAATGCGGCTGAATATAGTTATCATTCGGTTGCCATCCATACCGTTTTAAGATATCCACGATTAAATCCAGGACATTTTGATAAATAATGCCATTCAAAGGCTCACAGGTTTCAATGCCAATTGCGTCATGATTAGCACCTATGCAATGATAACCTTGCTCGTTTTCCGGTAAGCATCGAAGAATGGTTTTTGAATCTACGCAATAATGAGTGGAGTGCCAATTCGGATCGGATACAAAAAAATCCCGGTTTGCTTTTGCGCTGGCCCCGGGATTTCCTGTACGGTGAATGATTATCATTTTAGGAGTTAATACAGTCCCGGGTCGATTTTTATTACCGGCCGGGATTAGATTTTCAGTAATCGGTATCATATAACCCCTTCCTCTCCTTCCATCCACCAATGGCCATTTGGCCTAATTGGGGTAATATCAAACTTAGGATTCTGTTTACTCAAATCGACGTATATCATTGTCTGAACAATCGGCCCCGCCTGATAGCCTTTTGTCTCACCATACCCACCCCACTTGAGACAAGAACCATTTGTAACAACCCATTGCTCTTTTTCTTTTAACGATGGATTCGGGCCATTTAAAAAGGCATCATAAAACTCCCCCGGTGCAATTGTGTATTGATGTACATGCCCTGTAAATATCACATTTGCCGAAGCGTTCCAACGGCCCCTTTGAGCAGCGTTAAGTTTTCCACCCGGTAAAGCGGCTCCGGTTGAACCGTGACGGGCATAAATTGAGAAAGTATTAGTATGCTTTGTTTCGTCATTGCCGTTAAACCTGTAAACTAAAAAGACCCCTTCAGGGTCATATTCAATTTTATGTTTTTTATCCTTGTTGAGGTAATCCACTATATCTTCACCGAGGTTCAAATCTTCAACCTCATTTGCAATATTTGATTCATGGTTTCCATCAACCCACGAGTCGATGAATTCGCTTTTATCATTAAATAATTCCTTTAGATATTTAAGTTGTTTCCCGGGTGAATGAATCTGATCGCTTTGCTTCCCTTTGCTGTTCCTCATTTTTGACTCGCAAACGTCACCAAGTAAGTTTGAGTAAACAGTACCCCAAGACTGATACCCGATCATATTTACATATTGGCGAACTGCGTATTCATCACAAAATCGGTTTCCATAATGTAAGTCCGAGAGCATTAAAACGCCAAATTTCGGTGATGGCACATCTTTGATTATTAGTTTCATTTATGCCCTCCCATCCCCATAATAATTTGATGCTGTCCTAAAAGATTATCAACTTTTTCCTTAGTTTCCGTATGTGCTTCCTCTAACCTATCTTGCCTATTCTCAATGGACTGGATTTTTTCATTAAGCATTTTTGCTAGACTAGATTGGTTTTCGTTGATGGATTTTAACGTTGAAGTTATATTCCTAGTTAATAAACATCCGATAATTACAATTGAACCAGTAAACAGCCACCATATAAACTGCATTAAATTCGTTGGCAATCTCACCACCCCGTTTCTGTGTAATAAAAAAACCGCCCGGGTGGACGGTTGCTTATCTTTCTACATAACCCATTTCAATTTCCCACGAAGGGGCGGTCGTAGCGTTAGCAGTATTGTAGATGTATACAACTAAACTATGCCCCGGATTAATTACCACTGGGCCGAGGCTGGTAGGTATATCTGTTGCGGTTGTTGCGGTACGATTGGTAACTGCCGCCATCGGTGCTTGGCCGAATGTCATAATAACTTGATCGTAAATAATCCAGCAAGGCGCAGCCGCTACCTTCAACTTTGCTCTACCAACAATCTTAGGTATACTGGCGGTCAAGGCTGTAATAGCGCCAAAATATATTACGGCTGCTGATGCGATTGACGATCCACTCAAGACATTATTAGCTGTAAGTAAAGTTCCACCCGAACTAAATCTATTAATTTCATCCGTTGCTATTACTAAGTCCGAACTAGTAGTTGTTGCGCCAGCTACCGAATTTATAAGACGAATATAATCAGGAATAATCTGCTTAGTCCCACCATTATATAAGGTTAATATCGGGCTAGTAGCTGTATAACTAGTAATAATGCTTTGGGCAATTCCCGTTCCCGGTGTAGTATTACAAGCCTTAAAATAACTTCCCTCTGCGGCACAGCTCTGGAGCGGATTCAATATAGGGATTGTAAACAAGTCCCCGTATTGCCCTGCCCGTCCCTTAACATTGTTCCCATCTGCAGTTACGGATGGCCTTGCTTGGGCTGTGTATAAACCTAAAAGTGACATTCTCAACATCTCCCTTTGTTTAATTTTGATAGTAGTAATTTAATGTAATTGTCTCATTGGGTGGATCTAGAATTGGAGAATCTCCATCCTCATCTAAACACATGATATTGACGATAAAAGAACCCGCCGTTTGATAAATCACATTTGCCACATAGTAATAACAACTATCTTCCCATTCATTAGGTTGATTGGCCCTTCTTATCGAAACCATAATATTACTAGAATCTGTTACATTGGCATCACTAATGGTTACTTGCTGCGAAACAGACCCATTAAAAGTTACACTTATTACATGAAATGCATATGAAGCAGCAGATGTAGCAGACGTTGCTGCTGCTGTAGCTTGTTTCGTAGCTAAAGTAGCGCTAGCCGCTGCTGATGTGGCGCTTTCAATTGCCTTTAGTTCCGCCGCTGCGGGATTATCGTAATTAATTAGCCCATTCCCTGCCGCATTCCAGCCTAAAACTTTCTCTGCTTCCGCTTCTGGCAAACCGTAATTTGCTTCTGATGTTATATTGGTAACAAGCGTCCTCGAAACCTTATCATTCATTTCCTGAACCATCATCACTGTTTTATCAAGCGACTTCTCAATTGATTTAGGGTTAAAACTTTGTCCTGTGTATTTCATTGTTTGTACCTTTGGAGTTTCGCGGGTCAAAGTAATCTTATAGCCGGACGCTAAAACGCTTTCTTCAGAATACGGATCGGGATAAATTACCCTCTGATTATCTAGATCTACGGTATACCCGGAAGTTAGTTTATTGCCGGTAACGCCATCGGAATTGGTAATGTATACCGCTACTTCCGATCCGGTCGATAAAGATGGCAGAGTAAACGTATATGGGAAATAAATTGTTGAACCATTACCGGAATAGGTATTTTTTATGCTTGTGTTTGACAGGGACATAGGACACCTCCTAAAATAAAAAATCCACCTTGCAGGTGGCGGTTGATCAAATTGAGCATTAAAAAACCCCGAGGGGTCTTATTTGCAACTATTAAAAAACTGAATTAGAACCGATAACTTAACCCAAAATTGAATCCCGACAAATTATATTTATAGTCCGTCGCTTGATCGCTATCACTTAAACTGCAATTCTCTATTTTGATGTAATTATAATGATATCCCAACCGAACAGCTAATTGATCGTTAAACGAATATTTCAAACCAGCATCAGCTGTATAACCATATCCGGTTCCATTACTAGACCAGTCCCAAGCAGGGTCATAATTAGCCCAATGCCCATAGACATTAGCTTTTATAATTGAAAAAATAATTCCTAAATCGAAACTAAAATTAGGAGTGATAGTAATATCATCAGACATTCCTAGTCGTGCACCGTTAAAATAAGCCTTTAAAGATGTTCCGTTATCGTCTTGCGCTGTATTGCCAATATCCTTACCGTAATATAAATGATACACAACATTTTTAAATTCATTAGTTGATTCTTGCTTTCCCCAACCTAAAAATACAGTTATTTTTTGTGCATCAGTTTCATTAATAGTTGTTCCTAAATCAGCAGAATATAATCTTTGATAGCCGTAAAAGTCCATGTCGCCATAACAGGTTAAGGCATCCGATCCATAAGTAGTCCAATCAGAATCAGATCCCCTGCCTTTAATATTTGTTCCAGTACTGCCATATTGTAATTTAATAAATCCGCCATTTGGTAAATTATATTTGCCACTTAAAATGGTCATATTTTGATTTTGTGGCATGTGAACTTTTGAAATTACTTGTGACGAATCGGTACTACCCCAATATGCTAGAAAATCAAGATTACCAGAAAGGTTTAAATCTTCAATTGAAAATTCCCAATTAGAATCAGCCATAGTAATATTGACCGCTATCATTAAAAACAAGACCGCTAAGAGAAAACTCAATATTTTTTTTATTGTAATCACCTTCCATATAACAATTTAAGAAAAGTTTCAATAAATAATTGGGAATTCCTTCTGTCAACAAACAATACATTTAAATTTGTGATCGGCATTAGGACTAAATTTTAATTATTCAATCGATAGGCCAAGAACCATTTCCAGAACAAAGAATGGTAGTGAGGGTCTTGGCTATCTTATCTGTGATTGCAATCATTTTCTCCATTCCCTTACGAGTGGATGGTTGATAAAATTCAAAATGTTATGTATAATGCAATGGGTGATAAAAATGTGGAAAAGTGTTTTGTTAACTACAATACTTTTACTTTTAGTCATAAACCCGGCATTTGCTATAACACAAAACGAATTAGACCAGATTAACACTGAACTAAAAAACGATCCTGAGATTACTAGGCCAATTACAGTTGATGCCCCTAAAAGTGGATGGAATGATTGGGATAATACTCTTTTGGCACTTGAAATTATAGATTGGGGACAAACTAGATATACAGCGTCAAAGCATGCTTTTGGATACTGGACAAACGCAATAAATATTAATACTGGCAAAACTGAAAGGATTTATATTGAGCCAGCTTATGAATATGAAGAAATGAATCCAATACTAGGAAAGCATCCATCCATAGAACAAGTAAACAACTATTTCATACCGCTTATAGGACTACATATTTTAATTGCCAATTATGCCAACCCCAATATTCATAGATATTGGAATATAGCCGCAATAACATTAGAAACATATTGTGTTACTAATAATTACAAAATAGGAATCAAAGTAAAGTTTTAATGGCTTTTTACATACATGAAAAACTGGCATATATCGTTCCTTCGGTTGATGAACCACCCCCGATAATAACAAACTTTTTCAAATAATCTGACCAGCAAACACCGTATAAAAGTTGATCGGTAGCAAACGGGCTTTTCCAATCACTTCCATTTGAACTTACTAGTATTTTCCTTAGTCCAACAATTACAAATATTCCATCTTCGGTACAACAAACTCCTCGCAAAGATGCTGAAGTTCCTGAAGTTCTGGTTGCCCAGGTTATTCCATCTGGACTTGTTTCAATTCTTCCGCTAGTCCCAACTGAAACAAATGATTTTTTACTAGATGACCAACAAATACTGTATCCCTGGTTGGTATTAGATAATATTGTCCAAGTTATTCCATCGGGACTTGTTATTTTTTGCATATCACTAACAATTACAAATAACCCAAGTTCAGATGCCCAGCAAACTCCAGATAATTGATACGTCATTCCCGACGTCCTTGAAGTCCAGGTTATTCCGTCGGGACTTGTGATGATTACACCATCAGTTCCAACAGCTACAAACAAACTTTTATCAGATGACCAGCAAACTTCCTGCAAAGATTTTGAAATTCCTGAAGTTCTGGTTGTCCAGGTTATTCCATCTGGACTTGTGATGATAGTCCCCAAACCGCCAACAGCCACAAATAATCCTAAATTTGAAGACCAACAAATAGCATATAAACCCGTGGTTACTCCTGTTGTTCTTGAAGTCCAGGTTATTCCATCCGGACTTGTGTATGCACATCCTGCGCTTGAATTTGCTCCAGCAACTAAAAACAATTTATTTTCAAGCGACCAACAAACACTAGACCAGAGAGCACTCATTGAACTACTAATTAAATTCCAATTACTAGCAATTAACTTTGTTATAAAACTATTAATAGGATTTGGTAATCCACTTTCAGCCGTATGTACAATATAAGCAGCATTATTAGAAGCCGCGCTTGCTGCGGCCTCTTCTGCCGACACTGCTGCGTTGGTTTCTGAAGTTTTAGCATTAGTTTCTGATGTTATAGCAGCTGCTGCCGATGCAATAGCCTGTTCTTCTGCTATTGCCGGATTATCATAATTCACCATATTTAATTCATCATCTTCAGACCAGCCGATTACTTTTCCCTTTACTGGCGCAGCAATTGTATAATTCGCCCCCGTTGTAGTAATGTCAGTAACTACCGCGCGTTCTAGAGTTTCCCCTTGCTCCTGGACTATCATAGTCAGCTTATCCAATGCTGTTTCCATACTCTTTGGATCAAAGCTTTGACCTCGTAAGCTTATTTTTTGAGTTAATTCTGTATTTCTAGCTACCGTTACCGTATTTCCAGAAGCAACTGCATTCCCACTTTTAGGGTATTTAATACGTTTATTTTTGACATCCCTAGTATATAATGTGGTTGCTATTTCCTTGGTAGTGCCATTTGAATCAGTTACATATAAAACTAAATCAGATCCATCAGTAGTTGAAATTGAAAATGTATAAGGCCAGTAAATAGTAGAACCGTTAGCACTGTAAATGTTTTTTCTATCGGTATTTTGAATGGACATGAAAGTACCTCCAAATAAAAAGACACCCATTTTTAGGAGCCTAAAATTTAATTTTCTTTGCAGGAATATATGGAAAAATATAGAATTGATAACATAAAAATTTACCAGGAGGATATTAAATGCTTAAAAAAATTAGTACCTTAGTTTTAGCCGTTTCCTTACTTTTTGTTTTAACAACTATTGCCTTTGCATGGGAAAATTCAATAACTATAGGAACAGATTTACTAGGAACCCACAAATTATCTGGTTATGGTGCTGAAGTAGATAGCGATACCAAAACCGGATTTTCTTTCGGGTACGAAGGCTCCTACAAATTTTCTGACGGTGTTAAATTGGGATTGGGTTATGAAATGCAAACCCCTCGACCTTTAGAAAATTATTCTGGTGATTTTAAATTCCGTTCAATTTATATGCTGGTTAACCTACCAATATCAGATAATAAACTAGAACCATACATCATCGGGCGCTTAGGAGGTGGCCGACTCTATAGCGATAGCGATTACTCGAACGGCGCTATCTTGACTGGTGGAACATATTACGCTATTGGAATCGGAATTAAACTCTACCATAAATTAGATTTTAATTTTTTATACTCTATAAATAACGGTACCGGTGAATATTTAACAGGTACATACAAAGGATTAAAAGGCGATATTGAATATTCCAAGTTTAGTATTGTTGGGAAATATAATTTTTAATAACAAAAGGGGTAGTCGTTTTGACCACCCCTTCTTTACTTTTTACCTCTCGCTTGCCGCCCTTCGCTTTAATATGTCTCCCATTTTCGGTTCCATACCGTTCATGTAATCCCATGCATTCCAAAACCAATTGTTAAACATATCGGGATAAGGAGTAATATATCCGGCGATCTTACTTCCCGATTCAAGAACCGTATCAACCCCCTTGTTGCCTTCGGCTGCGCTATGTAAAGTACCAGCCAAGTTGCCAAAAGATTCGACAATTCCCGTCGCTGGGGTTGCCCGATAACCAAACGATTTTAATCCTAAAGCTTTATCAACTATCAAGTTGCCTATGTCACGAGCCACCGGTAGCATTTGCATCGGGTAGGTTAATAATTGTTTTAACCACCAAGTCGGTTTATCGTCATCATCTCCGGGCCCTTTAAACGCCATTAACGTACCCACCGTAGCAGGTAATATCCACAGTGCCATCAAACGGCCAAGGAACTTAGGAATATCTCCCCCCTTCTTAAATTGATCCATTGCTTCATATGAAAGGTTCAATTGGGTATTCATGAAAGAATAAAACATAGTGAATAGCTTGGTTATTTCACTTCCTCTCATAATCTCGGGCATGTCAATTACCCGACCCGATCCGGCTGTTCTTCTAACCAACGCATCGGCATATTGGATAGCTTTTTCTTCATCTCCGCTTTTGTTAATCTCCAGTTTGTAAGCTTCCATCCAAAGTGGAACATTGACCAGTTTATCAAAGAACCCATACCCAGCCATGGCAAAGCGCTGCAACTTATTGTCCTTGTTGAACATTCGTTTCGTCATATCCGCAATATCGCGGTCAAAAGTATTATGCCGGTCTTTCATAAACTGCGACTTATCAAAAGCAAAAGTTTCAATTTCTGCCGCATGCTTAGGATTAAAAATAACTTGCCCGTAATAATCATGAATGCCATGGACTATTGCGGCATGAGCAACATTTCCCCATCCGAACCCTTCCATAACGTCAACCGCAGAACTAAAATTAGCCATATTCTGAAACATAGTTCCAATACGGCCACCAAGGGCAAAAATAACTGTATGTTGGCGTACCCATCTCGCCATGGATTCCATAACTTTTAAAGTAGGTTGTGGTACTTGCCCAGCCGCCGCCTTAGTCCAATTCTCTAAAGTAATAAACCCATTCATGCCAAGATTATCGCGAACGACGCTTTGAATATCCTTGTTATTCATCATCCGATTAGCATCAATAACCGCTTTACGGTATGATAAATCGTGGATAACATCTGATACATGACGCTGAATGATATTTAAATCTAATAGTACCGGATAAGTTGCCGATTCTGCTCTTTCCTTGGTGTGACCTTGTTTGGTGGACGCTTTCCATATAGGCGATCCATCTTTATAAAGCGGATTATCGGCATTGTGTTCTCTGGCTTCCCGAACATCAACTTGATAATCGCGCTTTAAAGGATAATAACCACCCTCTATCGCCATAACAGAACCATCAGGTAATGTTACCTCAAACGGATTTCCTTGTACTTTTTCCGGTGCAAACCCAGCTAATTCTTCATGAAGTTTAGCGATATCCGGCCAGAACCCGTTAATAAAATCCCAAACATTCTGGGTAAACTGCCAATCACGCTTATCAAGGTTCTTTTCCAGCATCCCTTTAATGGTTTCCTCGTCCCATTGGCGACCACCGAGTAAACGTTCTTTATTAGCATCATTGCCCCAGTTTAATGCAATTGCAAGGATTTCATTTTTAGTTAATGATTCTCCAATCTCAGGCAGATAGATTTTTCTATTTTCCATTTGATCTCGTTCTTTGTCGGAATACGCCGAAAGGATATCCCGGTATTTTTCCACCGCTTTATCCATCCGGGCCGATTCGTCACTGGCGGCCTTATCGAACATCTCATAAAACGTTTTCCACCAAGTACCCATCGACTGATAACCATCGAGTTTCCGGAGAATAGTCTCAACATTAAGCAGCGCAAACTTGGCCGCGTCTTTGTTTTTGAGTAGCTTTTCATAGTTTGAATCTTTTAAGCTAAGTTTTGTTTTAGGCTTTTCTTTTAAGTTTTCATCAGCTACCGTTTTTAATTTAACAGCTATTTCCTTGAAGTCCGCTTTATCCCAAGCAACAAGAGTTCTATCCTCCATGTTAGCAATAGCCTGGATATTACGAATGGCATTAACCACATCTTGAATCTGGTTGATAGTAAGGTTTTTATAATCTTTCTTAATCGTTTCATCTTGCAGCCAATCCGCAATATCAACAGTATTGGTTATATCATCCATCCGTTTGACCCATTCGGCCAGGGTCTCTTTTTTAGTTTCCGGGTCGTAATCTTTACGAGCTAATCCAAACCGTTCTAATAACGAAGCGACTTGGGCGAAGTGAACATCTTTTTTAAATGAGTCCTTTTTCTTCTTCTGAGTGGTTTCAAGAAACTTGACCCACTTCTCAGCAAAGCCTTTAACCCGAAGCGCCTCCAAAGCTAAAGCATGATTTAACATTCTCTGCTCTGCGTATTTTCCGGCAGCTTCATAATCACCTTTCGCGTAAACGTTAGCCTCTTTTACTGCCGCCTCTCGCTCTGCTGCGAAATAACTTGTAGCCGCCATAGCTTCCCGATAAGGTTTATCTGCTAATGTTGCTTTAGCGTACTTCCTGGCTGCTTGTGCCGCAACTCTAGCCCGTTCTCTATTCCATTGTTTCTTATTTTGGTTCTGCTCTTCTTTGTTAACTAAATCCAGCAGTATCGATTTCTCAAGCGCCAAGGCATCCAATTGAGAATCATTGTGGACTGCCTTCTCCGCCTCATACTTAATCTCCGTTGAGTCCCGCAAGTCGCTATATTGAGCCATGTGGGTTTCGATTCCGCTTGCAACTTCATCGGAGAACAGCGGAGCCGATTGGATAACTCTTGCCAAATGATTGCCGGAGGTATATCCGAAAGCTTCTGCAATTATTTCCCATTTAGCGATACCTTCATCGGTAATTCCATCATTCTTCAAATACCGGGAAGCCAAGGTCTTAACATCCTTCTGCATCCCAAAAGTTTTTTTAACCGCTTCCATAACTTGATAAACCGGCATCTTAGCAACTTCTTCCGCAACTATTGGTTGCATCCGTTCTCGCTCGTTAGCTAGGAACTCTTCGTGTTCCGGCTTTAATTCGGCCATTTGCGGTTTGAGTAAAGCCTCAATTGCCATTTCGTGGGCTTTTTCTTTAAGCGATTTCAGCTTTTTATAAGTAGCTGGAGAAACGTCACCCTCTTTGATTACGTCCGATAAATACCCATTGGCCGCTTCTCGCTCTCGAATCTCGTCCTCGGTCGCCAACATCCGATCCATAATCCCCCGGACCTCATCCGATAATTCAACATTAAGCCCGGCAATGTCCCGGTAAATTCTTACCAGCCAACGTCTAAAGGCAGCAAACGCTTTTCTTAATCCCTCTGAAGGAGCCTTGCCTTCCATGAGATAGGCTTCAAATTCTCGGGCCCATTGTTCCTGCTGATCAACGGTTAGAGATTCTTGGCCTTCTTTGATGTCAAGGTGTTTAACAATTTTAGTCCAATAATCCATATACTCTTCATCCGCTTGCCCGGACCTTACAAAATTAAAGCTGTCGTTTAAAAACAAGTGGGAAGCTTCGTGAACAAAGGTGGAAGCATCGGCACTTTTGAGCATAGTGATTAAGGAACTTTCTTGACCGAATTGGATAAAGCCGCGTTCGCCTTGAAATAAAGAAAACCCCTCATTCAGAGCGGTTTCTTTGAGCTTATCCGATATGGTAAAACCCATCTGTTCTCCATGACCAACATCCACATTTTCAAGGTTGATGCCCTTATCAAACTGCCTAACAAACTTGGAAACAGTCTGGGGAACAATCTTGTCATAAAAGGCTTTCATCCCTTCGCCGCCGACTTTAAGGTCAAGTTCTGAAAGTTCTCCAGATTTATCACCATTTATAATTTTATTGGCAATTTCTTTTCCAAAAACATTTTCGAGCTCACTTTTCTCTATTTGTTGATTACTGATACGATTGTCTTTTTTGTCAAATAATGTATATTCTACGAACGTATCATTTAACCATTCATATCTTATTGACGAAATCTGTTTACTTAAATCATAATGTCCCGCATTCTGTTCACCGGTCGCCCAAGCAATTTTATCAATACCATTTTCAGCTGCAAAACGAATGATATGCTTTAGAGAAAGATTTAGCCATTTATCAGTAGAAGAAATAAAAGGTGCATCCGGCACCATGCCGTTTTTTGTTTCTTCATTATAAATTCCATACTTTTTGGCCTGCTGCCCCCAATCGGATTGTAATTCCTCAATGAATAAAATCTTATTTCCTTCAGAATCAGTCCGTTCGGTAGTTCGAATATGAGCCAAAACATTAGGTTCATCCCAGTGAGAGGATTTATAGTAGGGTGAATCCATCTCGTCAAATCTATCTTTAGTTTTAATTTCCTCCGGAGTCATATCGTCAACCCAATTATCGCCATACTTTTCATACATAGACTCCATATATCGACGATACTTGGACGGCAAAGTTAGCAGAATTTCCTTATAATTCTTCCCGCCAGGAACGGTATAATGGGAATATTTGGTGTTAACTTCAGTATCGGGTTGATTTAAGCGCTCTGTCTCGTATTCGGCTGTGGCTAATTCCTCATTAATATCATGGACATCATTTAAATTAATGCCTCTTTCTTCAAACTCGGGTATCGCATTAACAATATCCCAGGAATTTTTATCCATAGCCGGTAGTCCTTCGACGATTGCTTGGGCGTTTTCTTGATCATACCCCCCTACTTCTTTTAACACATCAACAATCTGCGAAAATAGGTTATTTTGCTGTTCGAGCAATTTATCCATTTTTTCATTAACTGTTCTAATCTCTTCATCTTTTGGAGTTACAACATCTGCATTTTCCACCACTTCAACCTTGACCTGCCCATCGGTTTTAAGGTAATCCAAAACCTCCTGCTTGGATACTTTCTTTTTATCAGCCAGCCAGGTCTCCACGCCGGTCCATTTTAATTCATCTTCTTTTACTCCAGACTTAGCGAACATACCTTTTAACTGCTCTGAAGTAAAAGTATTCTGTTTTTGTGACTCAATCACATTTTGCAGCTTAGAATAGAAAGGCGGAGCTTGGTTCTCGCTTTGGAATAACGGATCAACTTCTCGCCTTCGATTGACTAAATCTACCAAATTTGATATACTAACAGTAGACTCACCGTCGGCTTGGTGCTGCGTGACCGCTATTTGGTCCCTGCCCAGGAGTTTACCGGTGGGCCATTCTGTTTCTACTACCATATGATCATAAAACTTCTGGCCTAAAGTTGTTTCCCTAACGGCCAATCTTGCAAGGTAAGTCTTATTATCGATCTTTAACGGGGCATAAAAATAATGCCAAGCTTTTATGTCATTACGGCCCTTGTGGTCTTCCTCAGTACGAAGATAGACCGCGTTTTCCATTAACTTGTCCAACACCGCCATAGAGATATTATGTTCCCTCAATGCAGCATGAGACATTGTTTTAGATAACCCGGTTTTACTAAATCCAACTTCCCACCCGGTGTGATTATTGATAATACTTTTTCCCTGAAAATTTTGCTTGGCATAATTAAGAGCTTGCTTTTGAAGTTCATCAAGCTTCATGTCCTCGCCAAAAACATTACCCCGAACGGTTATTATGGGCGCTTCACTTGGAAGCGGGACTTGTTCCTGATTATAGCTCTGTGCCGCCGAATATAGATTTTTTCTATTTTCTATTGCTCTGAGCCCAAGGCTTGCATCTCCGTTTCTTAATTTAGTTAAGTCAGATGCAGAATTAGTAAAACTCAAGTTACCTTCAGCTATAAGTTCTTCGGCTATTTCTTCATTTGTATAGCCAACTTTCTTATAAATATTAATTAATTGCGTAAGAGTTCTATCTTGGTTCGGATTTTGTTCCACATATTCGACTATTTCTTTGGCATTTTGTAACCCATTCTCACCCGCTTTCACTCGTTCGTGTATTCCGGCGTGTCTCAACTCGTGAATTATATGTTTTGATTTTTCAACTGAAGATAATGATTTGTCGATGAGGATATAGTGTTTCCCATTACCATCAATAATGTGAGAGGCATTTGCCGACCTTTCATCGTTTTTGTAGTCGGCGGCCTTTTCAAGTCTAATTCTTTGGTCTTGTGTTACTTCAAGAATCTCTGTGTTTTCAGGTACATAATCTTGCGTTCGTTTTGCTGTTTTTTCTTTGCTTTTATTATTTTCTACATTATACTTAAAAAACGCCCCCGCCCTAATCTCCGGGTTATTCTGCCCCATGTACCATTCAAGCGGATTAATTTTTTGACGTACAGATTCGGTCACGGCGTGGGAAGCATAAATCTGAGCATCGTGTTCTACTAATGCTTTAAACTCCCGTTCCTTAACATTAGCAGGTTTCCCGGCTTGAAGAAGTTTTTCTTTCATATCGTTGAAGATAGCATCGTAACCTTGAGCCAAAGAATCACGCCAAACAATCTGCTGATCCGCTTTTTTCTGTTCAGCAGTCATCTTCCCTTTAATATCTTCATCTTGCAAAGCGGCTTGCCCTAAAGTAAACCCCTCTTCGCTAAACTTTATATCTTTCTCCAATTTATTATAGATTGAAGTTTTGGCTGTTTTCTCCAGCCATGTGGCATAAGGTATTTTAACCGGCTTATTGGTTTTGATGGCTTCCTGTAATTGGTCAGAGATACCCAATTCCTCGGCTACTTGATTAACCACTTCGCCAGGGTTAACTCCCTCCGGCGTCATCGATTGTAGAAGGGTTACCATTGGTTCGGTGTCAATATAGATATTTTCTAATTGACCTTCCTTTAAATGATCTTCTGCAAGAGTACGCCACGACTCAGGAAGGCGGTCTAAGTATTGAGACTTTGCCACCAGTTCCCCGGTCTTTTTATAGACCTCTGTATTATCTTTGGCCTCATTAATTTTAGCTTTAGTTTCATTGTGAGGCGTTTCGATTTGCACTAAATTATTAAGTTTCACCACTTGATTGTTATTCGGGGTCTTCCCAGTTTCAATGATCGCCTTCGCCATCTGATGTGCTCTAGCAGAAAAAGGTAAACCCATAGCGTGCATAACTGTAGTCATGGCAAAAGCGCCATAAGCGTCTGCTTCAGCTTGCGGAACACTAATAATGCCATTTTCACCGAACAAAGGCGTATCAGGTTGATAAATACTTTTCTTAGCCGCTTGGGTTAATGGTGAAGAAATCACTTCTCCGACCGATTCCTCGGCGGTATTTTTTATAAAGTCAAGCCCAGACTTTCCAAACTCTTTGAGGATATTTTTAATACCTGATTTTACAATCTCTTTAGAACCGGTCATTGCCACATAATCCCGGACAAAAGGCAATTCAGTAACCATTTCAACGCTACCACCGTATAGTCCATAAGCGGCTTGTTGGGATAAGGTTGCTCCTTCTTGTCTCGCTTGTTCTGCATATTGTCCAGCCGCAGCAGTTCCAAAAGGAAGCATATTCTTAAGGGAATTTAAAAGT
>WSSedA2C3DRAFT_1000026_pt1 | contig 23980 bp, 27 predicted proteins | sample WetSurSA2Cattail_FD_9486 | JGI IMG/M metagenome (IMG submission 9486) | reverse complement strand
CAATATTTAAAACTGGATCATTTGATAGATATTTACCATTCAAAAAGTTCCCCGAAGCAGACTTTTTAGTAATTGTTTGGCCTATGGGAATAGTACAAGTTAGTAAAAATCCATTTAAAGCAGGTGAAAACCCATATAACCTAGGTGATATATGTCAGAATATTCTAAAAGAGTTTGAAAGTAAATTAAAAGCAATAGATGTAAGTTTATTTTATGTAAAAAATTCCATAGAAAGAATAAAGAAGAAAGATATCAACTTTTTCGGATACAATCTAGATGATATGATTGCTCTTATTGGAAAAGATAAAATAAAAGGCTTAGAAAGATATGATTTATTAAAATTAAAACAATTGGCCGATAGACCACTAACTGGTATGGACAATGATGAAATAACAACTCTTAAAAGAATAAAAGTAACTGCGTGGGATATTATTCAAGCTGCTTCAGGAGGACATAAAAATATATCTAATGTATCTGGTTGGAATTTGGTACCTAATTATCTAGATACAATGAAACTCTTTGGTAGAAAACTTGTTCTAGCAATGAAAGATAAAACATTAAAATAAAGAAAATTATATGAAAATTTGTTGGGATAGCTTAGAAAAATTAACATATAAAAATGGTAAATTTGGTAGATATGAAGAATCAAATAATCCATGTACTAACTGTAAAGAAATATTCTTATCCAAAACAAAAAGTACTATTTTTTGTTCAGTAAAATGTTCTAACTCATCTACTACAACAAGGGAAAAAATTGGGAAAACTTTAAAAGGAAGAAAATTATCAGAAGAAACTAAAGAAAAAATATCAACAGCACATAAAGGTAAAATAATATCAGAGGAAACGAGAAAAAAGATAAGTGAAGCAAATATTTTATGCAAAATAGGAATGAAAGGAAAAAAACACAGTGTAGAGTCTAAAGATAAAATTAGCAAAGCTCATAGAGGGAAAATAGTTTCAGAAAAAACAAAAGAAAAATTAAGTTTATCACATAAAGGTAAAATCATTTCAGAAGAAACTAAAAAGAAATTAGGAAATGGTGGATATTCTATAAATAAATTTGTATCATATGAATATTACAGTTTAATATTAAAAGATTTTCATAATATTAGAAATGATAATGGAATATTAGAAACTAAATGTACATATTGTGGTAAGTGGTATAAACCTACTTACATTGAAGTTAACAATAGGTTAAAGGGCATAAATGGTAGTGGTGGTTTAAATTTATATTGTTCTAGCAATTGTAAACGAGAATGTCCAACCTATAGACAAAGATTGTATTCTAAAGGTTTCAAACATATAACTTCTAGAGAAGTACAACCAGAATTAAGAAAACTGGCATTTGAAAGAGATAATTGGTCATGTGTTAAATGTAAAAATACTAAAAACCTACAATGTCATCACATAGATCCGGTGGTTAATAACCCGCTAGAATCAGCTGATGTAGACAATTGTGTAACCTTATGTAAAGGTTGTCATAAGGAAACACATAAATTACCTGGTTGTACATATAAAGAATTGAGGTGTAAATAAATGGCATTATCAAACAAAGCTAGCTTAATAGAAAAAATTAAAAGAAGACTCGGTCATCCAATGGTGAGAGTAGAATTAACTGATGATCACTATTTAGATGCCGTAGATTATTCCGTAAAAAAATTTAGAAAATGGGCTGCAGGTCAATCAACTCAAGAAACATTTTTTACCATGATGTTATCTGGTGGTCAATATTTATATGAACTACCTGATGGTGTTGTTGAAGTTTTAAGTTACGATCATGGAACATATAAGGGAATAAATACACTCTTTACGGTTGAGAACTATCTCTATAATGAGGGTATGTTCGATACAATATTAAAGAATAAAGGTGATTTTGATTTTGTTTCATATCATATAGCTTTAGACTTTTTAGAATCAGTTGATAGATATTCAGTTGATGCATTTAACTTCAAATATCATCCAGGAACAAACATATTAGAAATACAACCTCCTCCACCAACTGGAAGTGATACATTAGGATATGATTCACCTGGTTGGGTATTACTTAGAACTTATATGATAGAAGGTTCAACATTGCCAGGATGGACAGAAGATGTTCACACGGATTCTATGTACAATAGTACTTGGATATTAGACTATGCAACAGCTCTATGTAAGATTAGTTTGGGAATGATAAGAAGAAAATTTGCTTCTTTCGCTGCATTAGGTAATAGTCCGGGTATTAATATGGATGGAGAAACTTTGGTTTCTGAAGGAAAAGAAGAAAAAGCAGCATTAGACCTGGCACTTCATACAGAAGAAGTATATGAAGGAATGCCTATTATTATAGGATAAGGAATTTAAAATGGCACATAACAGTACTTGGAGTCTCTATTCTAATGAAATTACGAATGAGCATTTACTTTTTGAAAATCTAATTATAGAATTTACTGATATATCTGGAACTGAAGTATATTATTACCAAATAGATCCATCAAATTTTGATCCATTATATGGAGAAGATCCAAATGTTCCATATTATCATAGAAGAGTAACAAAAATGTTATCACCTGTTTTTGGAAGTCCTGATATAATTAATATCTTTGGTATGAGAGATGATATAGCTGTAAATGATATGTATATACCAAAGGCAATATTTCAAAGAGATATAAGTGAAACAAAAGCTCCAACAGTCGGTGATATAATTTATATTCCATGGATTGACAGAACACTTGAAATAACATGGGTAGATGATAAACTTGATTCTGGTATATTCCTAAACAAAAGCTTTTCATGGCAATTTTCTGTTAGACCATTTAGATATTCAAAACAAAATGATACTGCGGATACTCTTGCTCTTCATCCAGGTCCAGCAGATACAAATACAACTTCAAAACCTTTGAGTGCTTTTGGTGAAAATATATTCATAGAAAGTGAAAGTGAAGCAATAGAAGACTATACAGGAATAGACACAACTATATATGGATATTAATGAGGTAAACAATGAAAACTTTTTTCAGTTTTAATATTTTAAGAAAAACTATAATACAATTCCTAGACACCCTTAATGATATAAACATTGCCAGATATGATGACGATGGAAACATTATTAAGTATATAAAAGTTCCTATTAAGTTAGCAACTCCAGAAACAGCATTTTTATTTGCGAAGCAATGGACAAATGAAAAAATTATGCCATTTATAGGAGTACAAGTAACAGATATAACATTTGATTCAAATAGGATGGTAAATAAACTAGAAAAAATAAAAAAAGATGATGGAACAACAATAGATAGATTAGTAAGCTCATTTATAAATCCTGTTCCATATAATGTTGATTTTTCAGTCAACATTATAGCACTAAATATGGTAGACATAGATCAGATATTAGAACAAATATTACCATATTATTCACCATATATCTATATAAGAATATATATACCAGAAGTTGATTTTTCATTTGATATAAAAGTTATTTTTAATAGTTGTAGTCCAGATATGAATGTTGATAGAGCAATGGAAGATGAAAGATCATTATCATGGTTGTTAAGTTTTACTGCCCAATCATATATGTTTCAACCACTTACAGATGTTCATCTTATTGAAAAGATTATTACAAAATTTTATACAACTCAAGAAGGTTGGGAACACCATGGAACTGAAACAATGTTTACTTCTGGTGGACCAAATTCATATGAATCAGAAGCAATATTTACTAAAGCACTCGGTAGAGATCAAGATGCTCAGATACTTTCGTCATATCAAATCTTTAGTGTTGAAGATTATGAGGGTAGATAATGAAATTCATAAAATTTTTATTTGAAGAAAAAGAAAATATAATTGTTAAGAGTCCAAATAAATGCACAAAAAAAGAATTAAATTCATTTGCTAACTTAGTGAACAGCGGAGGTCAACTATCACATAAGTTAAATAAAGATGATATAAAAGAATTTGGACATTTACTATCTTTTTATTATGAAAATAATAAACTTTTATCTGTAAGTGCCCTAAAAATACCAAATAAAGAATATAAAGAAAAAGTATTTAAAGAAGCCAATGCAGAAAATTTAATGAATAAATACAAATATGAATCTGGTTGGTCATATACTATTCCGGAAGCTAGAGGAAAAGGTTTAATAGTAAAACTTATGGAGGGATTATTAAAGAAAACAAAAAATGGTGTTTACGCAACTACAAGAATAAGTAATAAAGCAATTGAAAAAGTAATGGAAAAAATGAAATTTAAAAAAATAGGAAAAAATTTTCCTGGGATGACAGAACCAATACAAGTATGGATAAATAAATGACTATAAATACAAACTTAAATAAATCTACACCTTCTAATTTTGAGTTAGTTTTATCTAAATTTCCAACTGAAGTAGACATTACGCCTAACAAAGAATTAACATTAAATATCTATGGAACAGTGATACCATCGGTAAATATCTCAACATTATACGCTTACTGGCAGGGTGCAAAAACTACACAAGACGGAGAAGTACAATTCACAGATTGGATAGTTAATTATACTGTAGATTCAAATTTTGACAATTGGCAAATCTTGTATAAATGGTTAACATATGTAAAAAATAATAAAGATAAAATGGGTGAAGATCCATTAAAATATGCAATTTCCGCATCAATGGTTGTAACAGATAATTTTAGAAGAAGAGTATTAACAGTAAATTTTGGTAATGTTTGGTTAATGGATTTAGGAGAAGTAAGTTTCTCTCATAGGGATTATGATGTAAACCTAGAGTCTACAATAACACTTATGTATGATTACTATACACTTGGTACATAGTTGGTTAGAATTATTACAGTATTATCAGACAAATTGAATCTACTAAGAGTTATTATAAGGAAGTACATAAGCATATAGGATGTTTTTACCAAGATTTGAAGTGTAAAGATAAATAAATATAAATAGTATAAGGATATAAAAAATTTAAGCTTTCATATAAATGAAATAAAGAGGAGAAGAAAGATATGGCATTTTATTTGAGCCCACTAGTGGCTGTCAACGAAATAGATCTTAGCACAACTATACCTGCTGTTTCAACAAATATAGCTGTTATAATATTAAGACAGACATATAAAGGTCCAGAATTAAAGAAAACATTAATAACAAATGAAGAACAATTAATAGACTTTTTTGGAAAGCCAACAAGTACAGCTTTTTGTTATCAAGACTTATTGTCAGCAGCAGGATATCTAAAAGATGGTAATAAATTATATTGTACTCGTGCAATGCCAGATGATGCATTATTTTCTGGTACAAAAGCGGTTTCTGGAGCTGATGCTACGTTTACTCCATTCAATTCCGGTAATGCATATGAATTATCAGATTTTGCTAGTAAAGATCCAGATCAATTTGCAGAAGATATAGATCTGTCAGGAACAAATCCTTTCTATTTAATAGCATCTTCGAGAGGTACATGGGGAAATAATATTAGAGTTGGTGTGTGTGATAAGACTACATATTCACAAATAACTTCAGGTGCACATAGTACATGGGATACATATGCAACTATCAAAGATGTAGATAGTCCACTAACTACAGATAGAGATTTTCTAATTATAGTTCAAGAATGTCCACAAGGAAAAGATACTACTCAAGAAAATAATTGGCTTACAGTTGAAGTTTGGAATGTATCAACAGATGAATTAGAAGTAGATGATTCTGGAATAAGAAGATTTGCAGAAACAATTATAAATGCACAGTCAAAATATATTAGAATAAACTTAGACCCAGATCAAAAGAACTCTGATATAACAATTTCAACTGGTAGTTGGCAATATTTTGCTGGTGGTTCTAATGGTGGTACATTAGAAGATTCTGTAATAGAATTATCATTGGATCTATATGATAACCCAGAAGAAATAGATGTTAATGTTTTAATAGATAGTAACAAATCAGAAGAAATTAAAAGATATATGATTTCTATATGCGAAACAAGAAAAGATTGTATGGCAATTCTTGATTGTCCATCAACGGCTGTAATAAACAATTCTGGAAGTGAAACAGATGACTTAGTAAATTGGAGACTTGGTTTAGCAACTCCTAACCTAAATGAAAATACTAGTTATGCGGCTGTATATGGAAACTGGTTAGAAGTATATGACAAATACACAGGGAAATATCGTTGGGTTCCACCATCAGGTTATGTTGCAGGTATCTATGCAAGAACAGATAATATGACTGATCCATGGTTTGCACCTGCAGGTTTAAATAGAGCACTTCTTACAAATGTTAGAAGACTTGCATGGAATCCTAAACTTGGATATAGAGATATACTTTATAAAAATGGTATAAATCCAATAGTAAGTTTTGCAGGTCAAGGTAAAGTAGTATATGGTCAAAAAACCTTATTAGATAAATCTTCAGCATTTAATAGAATTAATGTTAGAAGACTCTTCATTACCTTAGAAAAAGCAATCGCAACAGCAGTTAAATATTTCTTATTTGAACCAAATGATTCACTAACAAGAATGTTACTAATTAATATGATTGATCCATTCTTGAAAGATGTTAAAGCGAGGAGAGGTATTTACTCGTTCATGATCGTATGCGATGAAAGTAATAATACTCCTGAGAGAATAGATAGAAATGAACTTTGGTGCGACATTTATTTGCAACCAACGAGAGCAGCTGAATTTATCGTGCTAAATTTCATCGCAACAAAAACAGGGGCCTCCTTCACTGAGTTAGCTGCAGCAAGAGCAGCTGGATTGATTTAAATATAAAATAATATACGCAGGTTTACATATTGCTATAAATAGGGTATAGATATAATAATCTATACCCTATTTTTTTGGAGAAAAATGTTGGAGAAAAATAAAATTCCATGGAATAAAGGAAAAACTAATATATATTCAGAAGAAACTTTAAAAAAGATTAGTAGTTCATTAAAGGGAAATAAAAACTCTTTGGGATATAAACATTCAGAAGAATCAAAGAAAAAAATGAGTATATATGCAAAAAATAGAACAAAAGAACATCTAGAAAAAATTAGCAACGCTGCAAAAAATAGATCAACAGAAACAAGAAAGAAAATGAGTGATGCACAAAAAGGAAAAATAAGTCCAAATTGGAAAGGTGGATATTTTAAAAATAATATTGCCTCATTTGAATATCATGGTAAATTATTAGAATCATTTCATGAAGTTAGAAGAAATAAAGAAAAATTAGATGTCCTGGAAACAAAATGTACTTATTGCGGCAAATGGTATACACCAACATGGATAGAAATTAATAATAGAATAAAAAAAGTAAATGATAATGGTGGTAGTAATCTTTATTGTTCTAATGAATGCAAAAATGAATGTCCTACATATAACCAACAAAAATATCCTAAAGGTTTTAAACTAGCAACATCTAGAGAGATTCAACCAGAATTAAGGAAATTGGTATTTGAAAGAGACAATTGGTTATGTGTTAAATGTAATTCAACTTCCAACATACAATGTCATCATATAGATCCAGTAGTTAATGACCCTCTTGAAAGTGCAGATTTAGATAACTGTATAACCTTATGTAAGAATTGTCATAAAGAAGTACATAAAAAAGAAGGTTGTAGGTATAACGAGTTAAGGTGTTAAAATGAAAATATGTTGGGACAATTTAGAAAGAGCAAAGTTCACTAAAAATAGAAGTTTTTTTATATGTACATCTTCATATTATGAATCTGATAATCCATGTAAAACATGCGGTGAAATATTTTTAAGTAGAAGCAATAAAGAAGAATATTGTTCAAAATCATGTGCAATAAAGTCAAGGGATATTTCTGAAGAAACAAGAAAAAAAATGAATGAGTCACAAAAAAATAAAATATTTTCTGAAGAAACAAGAAAAAAAATGAGTGAAGCGGCAAAAGGAAGAAAACATACAGAAGAAACAAAAAGAAAAATGGGTGATGGTAGAAGAAAGGGCAGTAACAACAATTTATGGAAAGGCGGTTTTTGTTCAGAAAATGTTACATCTTATGAACAACATTATATTTTTTTAGAGTCATTTCATAATATTAGAAATGATAATGGAATATTAGAAACCAAATGTACATATTGTGGTAAGTGGTATAAACCTACATACAATGAAGCAAAAAATAGAATAAAAAGTATAAGCGGAGACGGCGGTAGAAATTTCTATTGTTCCAATGAATGTAAACATGGATGTCCAATTTATAATCAAAACAAATACCCTAAAGGTTATAAAGTAGGCTCTTCTAGGGAGGTTCAACCGGAATTAAGAAAATTGGTATTTGAAAGAGATAATTGGTCATGTGTTAAGTGTGGTATAGATAAAAACTTACATTGTCATCATATAGATCCAGTGGTTAATAATCCATTGGAGTCAGCGGATATAGATAACTGTATAACATTATGTAAAGAGTGTCATAAGGCAGTACATAAAAAAGATGGTTGTAATTATAATGAACTGAAAGGTAAAAAATGTTAAAAAATTTCATTAAAGAAAAACTATTTGATTCAAAAGGAAGAATAAATTCAAGTAGAATAAAAAATAATGGTGAATGGATTAAAAAGAGCTTTTCAATTGAATATAATAAAATATTAGAAACAACAAAAAACATAGAAGATATAAACTTTGGACAAAGATTATATCATATTATCAATAATATAATAGAAAAACCAAAATGTCAACAATGTAAAATAAATGAAACTTCTTTCATAAATGTAAAGGTAGGATATAATAAGTTTTGTAGTGTTATATGTTCTAATAATAATCTTATAGTAAAAGAAAAGATTAAAAAAACAAACCTTGAAAAATATGGTTATGAATATGCAATATTAGATAAAGAAAAAATAGAAAAAGCTTTATTAGAAAAATATGGGATTAATAATATAAGTAAAACACAACATGTAAAAAATATATTATCTAATATACAACAAAATAGAGATAAAATAAAGAAAAAAGTAATAGTAGAAAAACACAAACAAACCTGTGTGGAGAAATATGGAGTTGACTCATACTCAAAAACAGATGAGTTTAAAGATAAAATAAAAAATGCATGTCTAGAGAAATATGGAGTTGACTCATACTCAAAAACAGATGAGTTTAAAGATAAAATTAAGGAAACAACATCTAATAAAATAAAATTAGAGGTATTTGATGATATTGTCAATGAGTTTAAAACAGAAGGATATTTATTAAATCAGGAAGAAATACCACAAAATGTAAAAGACACAATAAAACTGATATGTAGTAATAATCATGAATGGAGTACTAATATAAATAGATGGAAAAATGGACACAGATGTCTACAATGCTCATATTCAAATATTTCAAAAACAGAAAAAGAGATAGCAGAATTTATTAAACAATATTTTCCTAACATTATAGAAAACTCTAAGTCAATAATACCACCTTTAGAAATAGATATTTTTATACCAGAAAAAAACATTGCCATAGAATTTAATGGTTTATATTGGCATTCTGACTTGACACTAAAAGATAAAAATTATCATCTAAACAAAACGAACCTATGTAAAGAAAGAGGAATACAATTATTACATGTGTTTGAAGATGAATGGTTATACAAAAAAGATATTGTAAAATCAATTTTGTTAAGTAAGTTAGGTATATTTGAAAATAGAGTATACGCTAGACAATGTACAGTTATAGAAATTGATCCAAAAGAAAAAAATAGATTTCTAGAAGAAAATCATATACAAGGACTTGACACAAGTACTTATAAGTTAGGTTTATATAAAAATGGTATATTACTTTCTGTAATGACATTTGGTAAAAGAAAGATAACTGGTAGTAGTAATCCTGATATGGAAATGTTTAGATTTGCTACTAAAACTGGATATCAAGTTATTGGTGGTGCAAGTAAAATGTTTACTTATTTTGTAAGAAAATATAAACCAAATAAAGTAATATCTTATGCAGACGTTAGATATTCAAATGGTTTATTTTATGAAAAATTAGGTTTTACATTAAAACACATATCAAACCCAAACTACTGGTATATAACTGAAGACAGACGTAGAGAACATAGAGTAAAATACCAAAAACATAAATTACAAAGTAAGTTAGAATTTTTTGATTCAAGTTTAACTGAATGGGAAAATATGATTAAAAATGGTCGTGATAGAATATATGATTGTGGAAACTATGTATATGAATGGGAAGAAAAGTGAAGATTTGTTGGGATAACTTAGAAAAACTGGTTTATAAAGGCGGATATTTTTATAAACTAAATAAAAAAGTAAGATATACATATTCTATATCTAAATATCCATGTATAGTATGTAAAAATGATTTTATAGGAAGAACAAAGTTTCTTATAGAAGGTAAGTCAAAGTTTTGTTCATATGAATGTCATGGTAAATTTTCAATATTAAATAAATCAGAAGAACAAAAAGATAAATTTATTAAATCCAATAAAGGTAAAAAAATATCAGAAGAAATAAAAGAAAAAGTAAGAAATAAGATAAGTAATAGTTCAAGTCATTTATGGAAAGGTGGATTTTTCAAAAGAAATATCGTATCATTTGATCAATTTGAAGATGTACTTAAACAATTTCACGAAATTAGGAGAAATAAATCTGATCCTGATATACTAGAAACTAGATGTATATACTGTGGTAAATGGTATATTCCCACACACCGAGAAGTAAATAATAGGGTTAAAGCAATATATCACGATGGTAGGGGTGGTAGAAATCTTTACTGTTCCGAAGACTGCAAACAAGAATGCCCAACTTATAAACAAATGTTTTTTCCTAAAGGTTTTAAACCTTCAACCTCTAGAGAGGTTCAACCTGAATTGAGAAAGTTGGTATTTGAAAGAGACGATTATACTTGTCAAAAATGCCTTTCAATAGTAAATCTTCATTGTCATCACATAGACCCCGTAATAAATAATCCTATAGAATCTGCAGATATAAATAATTGTATAACTTTATGTAAAGAATGTCATAAGGAAGTACATAAGAAGAGTGGTTGCAAAAACAATGAGTTGAGATGCTAAAATGAAAATCTGTTGGGATAATTTAGAGAAACTGGTGTATAAAAATGGAAGATTCTATTATAATAAAAATTATACTAATAGAAATATGTATGTAGAATCAAATTATAAATGTAAAAAATGTAATGAATATTTTATAGATAGAAAATCATTAATTGAAAACAACAAAGTATATTTTTGTTCTCTAAAATGTGGTAATGATTCTGGAACTTCATTGGAAACTAAAAAGAAAATTAGTAAAGCAAATAAAGGAGAAAAAAGTCATTTGTGGAAGGGTGGTTTTTGCAGTAATGGTTTTGCATCATACGATCAATATAGACCTTCCTTAGAATTATATCATAAAGTTAGAGGTGATAATGATATTTTAGAGGTTAAATGTACATACTGTGGTAGATGGTATAAACCAACATATGACGAAGTAAAAAGTAGAAAGTATAGTATAGAAAAAGGTAATGGTGGCGGAAATTATTTTTATTGTTCTAATATATGTAAAAAACAATGTCCAATATATTATAAATCTAAATATTCTGAAAACTCTAAAATTTTCAAACCTTCAACCTCCAGGGAAGTTCAACCAGAACTTAGGAAATTGGTATTTGAAAGAGATAATTGGACCTGTATTAAATGTAAAGAAGTTAAAAATTTACATTGTCATCATATAGATCCAGTGGTTAATAATCCAATTGAATCTGCAGATATTAACAACTGTGTAACATTATGTAAGAACTGTCATAAGGAAATACATAGGAAAGAAGGTTGTAAATATAATGAATTGAGGTGTTAATTTTCTTTTACTAAAGAATAAATATAAATAAGTAAGTAAAGTTATAAATAATTAAGTAATATTTATTAAAGGAGAGCAAAACAATATGGCTGACAATAGTGGATTAGGGTTTAATCTAGACTCATTTAGAAGTAATTTCCATACAGGTGCACGAGCATACTTATTTTATATTAAACCAATGTTACCTTCATCAGTTACAAATAGGTTAGGTTCACAATCAAAAATATCTTACCTAGTAAGAAGTTCAATGCTTCCAGATAACACACTAGAGGAAATTCCAGCATCATGGCAAGGTTATGATTACAAAGTTGCTGGGAAGTATACCTTTATGGACTGGACAGTAACTTTTAATGTTGATTTGGCTGCTAATCTATATAAAATGTTTATAGACTGGCAAAGATTAATTCATGATCCTTCTTCAAACGTTCATAGAACACCAAATGAATATTTTGCAGATCAAGAACTACAATTACTAGGTTTGAGCGGAAGTCCTATTATGCAATACAAATTATATGGTGCATGGCCAAAAACAGTTGGTCAGATTTCATTAGATTATGCACAAAATGATTATGCAATGTTTGATGTAACATTCTCATATCAATATCACCTTTGTGATAGTATTTCTTATGAATCTCAACCTACATTTGGTAGTCAAGTAACTCTAGGTTAGGATACTTAAATGAAGTTTTCAAAGTATTTAGCAGAACCGGGTATAATGATGACTTAATAAATGCAGATGGGAATATTGATTTAAATGTTGAAAAACCAGATAGGTTTCAATTTGGTAAAAGACAAAATGTAACAAAGGGAAAGAAAAATAATGGATCACAAATGATGAAATGTAATAGATGCAAAAAGTCATTTAAACAGTTTGTAAAGGTTTTGATATAAAATAGTAAGTAAAGTTTTATCTAAGGAGTTAATAATTGAAATTTACCGAATATTTATTAAAGGAAAAGGTCTCAGAAGATTCTCTTAATTGGAAGTGTATGAAATGTGGTCTAGAATCTCCAGGACCTACTGGAGATTATAAAAAAGGAGCAACAATAAAGAAAGAATGTCCTATATGTCAACCTTTAATTAAACGAAAGACTAAACATTCAATCGTATGGTAAGAATAGAAGAAATAATTTCAAAATATCTATATGAGTCTAGTCCAGAATCATATGATTGGTATTTATCTGACATATATAAAATGGTAAAAACGGTAAAACCAGAAAGTAGAAATATATTATATATGACTTTAGATGTTATGGCAAGAAATGCAAATACAAAGACAAGAAAAGATGTTATGAATAATATCAAAAATTTGAACGTGAAAAAGTTACGACTTTTACATAACAAATTAAAAAGATTGAAGTATGAAAAAGATTAAGAAGAACCAAAATAATAAGTTAAAAGAAGGGGTGCAAAATATGTCGATTGATTTCAAAAAGTATCTTAATTGTTATGAATTTGAAACAGTTTTACCAGGAAGTAAAGAGTTAGTAAAATTTAAACCAATTACAACAAAACAAATGAAGAAATTATTAACTTATGAAAATGAATCTAGGCCAGAAGTAATTGAAAAGGCACTAGATGAACTAATTTACACTTCAGTTACATCAGAAAATTTTAATATTTATGACTTATATACACAAGATAGATTCCATCTTCTAGTAGAACTAAGAAAGAAAACAAAAGGAAGTTCTTATCAGTTTGAATTTACCTGTCCAGATTGTAAATCTCAATCATTACAAACGGTAGATTTAAATAACTTAAAAGTTAAAGATATGCCAGAAGTGTCTGATAGAAAAGTTAAATTAACAGAGGATATATCAATTACATTAGATTATATAACTAGAGGGAAACAAGCAGAAGCACTTCGTTTAGTTTCCAGTTTATCTAACTTATCAGACACACAAAGGTCAGCAGAAACAATGACTTATCTATATGCACTATCAATTAGAACAGTTATAACGCCCGAGGGAGAAATAACAGATATGTCTCTAGAAGATAAAATATTTCTTCTAGAAAATATTTCTAAAGATGGTTATGATAAGATCAAAGAATGGTACGAATCCAACGACTTTGGAGTAGAATTTAAATATAATATGAAATGTATTCATTCTACTGATGGAAAGCCTTGTACATTTAGTAAGACTCTGGATATACCTGTGGATAACTTTTTTTTCTAATGAGAATAATATGTGATGGTGTTTCGCTAGACAGTATTATTCGAGAACAGTATCATCTGGCGAGGAAGGCAAATATAAGTATATTAGAATCAAATTTAATGCCTGAATATGAGAGAGAAGCATATGTAAATTTGCTTCTCAAAGATCTAAAAGATGAAGTAAATGCTATGAAGTCAAAAGATAAAAAATAATAATTTTTGAAGGATACTTTAATGGAAAAAGATAATATCGTAGATAGAATTGATTTTCTTCTAGATGAAGATGTTACTCATATAACAGATTCAACGAAAACAGCATTTGTTAGATTAGGAAAATATTTTACACTTAAAAAAGCAAAGAAAACTGCAAATAAATTATTCTTTGGAATAATGAGTAGATTTGGTAAGAATTTACCAATGCTTTTTATATATGCAATAGATATATATACAGGAAAAAATTCAACTAGAGCTAAAAAAGGCTATTATAAAACTTGTGACAAAAGAAGTTATGAATGAGTTAACAGAATTAGTTGTAAATCTAGACCCGTATCTAACTGCATATATATCTGGACTATTAATGGTAATTGAGAAAAATACTCCTTGGAGGATGTCTTCATCGTTAAGAAAGAAAATTATGAAAGCTCGTCAAGAATACATAAATTACCTTGAAATATATGATCCAGAACAATATGAACATCTATATAGAAAAGAATTAGAAAAAGATGAAACAGAGGATTATTTATCCAATGAAGAATAAAGAAGATATTTTAGATAAAATTGATGAGATACTAGATGAAGTTAACAATGTAGCAAAAAATTCAAAGTTTTATGTAGGTGATCCAGGAAAAGTAAAACCACAAGGTTATAATTACAATCAAAGTAAATCATTTGGTGACTTTACTAAAATAGATCCAAAAATAGCAGCATCAGTTGGTTTAGGTGTTGTTACTGGTGCTGGTATAGCATATGGTTTATCAAAAACTTCTGCTGGTAAACATCCAATAGATTGGTCAAGAAGATTTCTAAAATTTTTAGAATTTCAACTTGGTACGGAAAAAGGTAGAGTTTTATTTAAGAGAATAGGAAAAAGACTTAAAAAAGAAGCTGCTCTTTTAATGTTATGTATACTTGCTGCATGGTATAGTAAAAACTTAGAACATTCAAAAAATGGAACAAAACCCAGAAAGATTCTTTTAGGTTTAGGAATAACTGATGCTTTAATAACAGCAATACCAAGAATATACAACACTGTTAGTGATGAAGTAGCAAGGTTTCTTTTGGAACTAAAACCAGATGAACTTATATATTGGGTTGGACCAATATATATACTAGATACATTTACACCCTTCAAAATATCAGCAAAATTATTTAAAGAATTAAATGACCTAAGAAGATTTAGAGAAATTGATGTAGATAATGACGTCTATAAAAAAATATATGGTGAAACACCTGAAGAGTATAAAGCAAGGAAGAATAAATCTATAAATAAGACTGTAGATAAAGAAGAAGATGAAGACCTTTTTGGTAATAGAAAAAGTGGTCTTGATAAGAGATGGGGAAGGGAGTTCCCTGACTAATAAAATAAAACATAAGCAGTAAAAGCCTCGCTTATGCTGAGAAGCTAATGGATCCAAAAGGTCTAAAGGGCAAATCATATTCATAAGAATATAGAACCCCTTTAGACCTTTTTATTTAGAGGAGAAAAAATGGCACTTATAACAATAGATACAAAAGCAATGAAGAATGCTATTATAGATGGTGTTGTAGAAGGTTTTAAACAAACCAAGAGACAAGAAGCAAGAGATAAGTCTGATACTGTTACAATTAATGCTGAATCTTTAGCACTTGGTAATGCAGATAAAATTCTTGGTGGTGCAAAAGGTTCTGCATTTTTCAAAAAAGCCTTTTCTAAATCTAAAGATTTCTTTACTGGTATAACCAAATTTGTTCAAAACATGTTAAAAAATATTAACAATCAACAGAAACTTCAAATAAAACAAACTGAAGGACTTATTACAAAAACGTTAGGCACTTTAAGAGATACAATTAAAAATGTATTTGGTTTATTAAAAGGTTATTTAATGAGTACCTTAGGACCTATAACAAGAGATATTGTTGATGTCTTGAGTTCCACTTTAGGAAGAATAAAACAGAGATTTCTAGGTGGATCTGGAGAAAAAATGTCTGCCTATGAAAAGAAAATGTACCAACTTCAAACTGAACAAAAAGGTACACTAAAAAGTATATATCAAGTATTTAAAAATGATGAAAAGAAAAAATTAAGAAGTAGAATTGGAGATGTAGGAAAAAGTTTTCTTCCAAAGATAGGTATTGCTGCAATAGGAACTGCAGTTTTAGCAGGTCTTATTTTCGGCTTAGTAGAAACATTTATTGGTAGATTAAAAATCGCTATTGGTGTTATGACCCTTAATCCAGCAATGATAAAATCTGGATTAGGAAAAATAATAGAACCCATAACTGGAATATTCGGTGAAATAGGAAGAGTAATAAACATATTCTGGTTAAAATTTAAAACTGGTCCTGTTTTTACTGCTATAAAAGCACTGTTTAGTTTTAAAAGTAATGGACTGGGAGGAGTATTTAAAGTCTTAGGAGAAACCTTTGGAACAAGAATGAAAGCACTTAGTCTTGCTATGAAAGATTTTGGTGGTAATTGGTTCCAAAACATAATGAGTTTGTTTAATAAGGGTGGAGCTATATATGAGTTCTTCTCAAAAATACCCTATTTAGGAAAATTCATTAATAGAATATTACAATTTAAAGCATTTATGTTTCTTTCTACACTAAGAATACCTTTTATGCTTGGTAGAGTATTTGGTCCCATTGCAAGTGTTATAACATTTATAATGGATTCATTTNATTTCTTCGATAAAATTGATAAAATCATCCCAGAAAAAGGGTTACTTGGTGGACTTGCAAGTATAGGCTTAGCAGCAATAAAGTTTATAACTGATACAGTTGAATTTGTTCTAAATGTTGGTTCTTGGTTAACAGGAGGAGGTTGGGGTAAATTTAAATTCTCAACAGTTGATAACATTCTAGATGTTTGGAGTAAGTTTATCAATAGTCTAGTCGATGTTGCTATGTGGTTGACAGATAAAATTAATTCTTTAAAGACTATTTTTGATATAGGTGGTGGAGGAGCAAGAGCAGATGCAGCTGCGAGAGCAGGAGCAACACCAGAAGATTTTACTGGAGTAGCAGTTGAAGGATTTGCTAGTGGAGGATTCGTAACCGGTACTGGTTTAGCTAAAGTACATACAGGTGAAGCTATTATTCCATCAAAGAATGTTCCTGCTCTTTTTAGTTCTAGAAAAGACAATGTTATTGATATTTTAGGCCAAGGTGTTTATGAAGGTATGAAAGAATATGATAAAAAAAGTTCTAGTGTTGGTGGTGGAGGATTCTTCAGTTCATTATTTGGTAGTGGCGGAGGCGGAGGAGGAGTTTCTGCTGGTACTGGTGGTGGCATGGCATCAAAAGCTGTAGGAGCAATAGCCAATACTGCATTAAGTGTTATGAGTGGTGGAGCACTTGGAGGAGGTGCAAGTACAGGAGGAGGTGCACCGGCGGCAATAACAAATGCAATAGCTAATGCAACAGGATTAAAAGTTACAATACCAGGAAATACCATTGCTTCAAGAAACAATAATCCAGGGAACTTAATGTTTGCAGGTCAAGCAGGGGCGGTTCCAGGGGAAGCAAGAGGTAGAGGAAATTGGGCGAAATTTGAAACACCAGAAGCAGGTTTCGGAGCATTAAAAAGACAGGTAGATTTAGATAAAGGAAGAGGAATGACTCTTTCAGGATTCATTAATAAATATGCACCAGCAAGTGAAAATAATACAGCAGCATATATAGCACAAATGTCAAAAGCAACCGGTTTAGGACCAAATGACCCTATAACAAATGCTGATACGCATGCTTTAGCAACAGGAATAGCAAGAATAGAAAGTAGCACAAAAGTGAGTACAGGTGATGTTACTGGTGGTAGCGGTATAATGATGCCTGCATCTGGAAAAATTATAAGTGGTTTTGGTGATATGAGAGATAGTGGAAGAAGAGTACATAGTGGAATAGATATATCCGGTGCATATGGTTCTCCAGTAGTAAGTCCAGTATCTGGAACTATATCAGCAGTACAACCCGCAGATGTAGGTAAAGGAGGAAAATATGTATATGTTACAGATCAAAGCGGTTTACAACACAGATTACATCATTTTGGTTCTCTTGCTCCAGGAATAGCTAAAGGTCAACAAGTTGAACAGGGATCTCAACTTGGTACTATGGGAAATAGTGGTATTCAAAATAAAGCGGATGTACATGCAGATTATAAAATTTTTAACACAAAAACAGGTCAGTTTGAAAAACCTGAAAGTATATTTGGTATAGGTAAAGGTAGCCAGGTTGCTTTAGGACAAAGGTCTGCAATTGAAATAGAAAGACTTGCAGCACAGAAAACACAAATTACTACACAGATGCAACAAGAACAGATAGATAAACAAGGAGAACTTGTTAGAGCAACAGCAGCTAATACAGGGGTGTTAGGAGAAGTAAATTCAGGTATGCAACAAGCATCATTATTCCAAATGAGTTCAGCAAATAATAATGATGCTAGCAGTGAATTACCAGAATATCTACCATTCCTTCAAACTTTATATTATAACTATAACAGTTAGGAGTAGTAAAAATGGGACAACAATATAAATACCCAGACCATCATGTCTGGGGACAAACACAAAGTTGTTGGTTAGTTTTAGAAGTGTTTAAAGTTGAATCTCAGAATTCTATAACCAGAGGAAAAGAAGGTATAGAAATGAGTAACACAGGAGATGTGTTTGAATTTCTAATGCCTCTAGAACTAATGGAAAGTATTACACATGATTGGGAAGCACAAGATACTATTAACTCAAGGTTGTCTGAACTTGGTGCACAAGCAGGAAAAGAAGCACAACAATTTGGAAGTACTGCACAATCTCTGGGAGACTTAAAGAAAAACTGGAACCAAGCAGATCACAATAGAATGGTATCATCTATTGCAGATGTAATTAGAAAATCTACTAATACAAAAATACCTAATAAACTAAAAGTAGATACACCAATGGCATATAAAGATTCTCAAAGAAGAGAATATTCAATCCCAATACAATTATCTACTTGGAAGAGTGCAAAAGATGATGTATTTGAACCAGTAAAGTTATTAAGAGGACTTTCCTGTGCTTCTTGGGGTGCTAATTCATATTCTATTGAACTTCCTCATATATTTAAAGTTTATACTAAACCAACAAAGGAATTTTTATATATAGAGACAGCAGCATTAATCTCTGTTCAACCAACTTATAGGGCTCCTTATATTGATGGTTATCCATCTTTCTGTGATCTTCAATTAACATTTAGAGAAATTCAACCACTTTATAAGGAAAACTTTAATTCTTCAGGAACTATAACAACTAGTTCATCAAACTCTGGTGCAGAAGCACTTGCAGAAGCAACAGTACAGAAATTCTTGAGTTCAAAATAAAAGGATTATAACAATGTCAATAGAAAAAATAACTGATAAAGATTTTACTAAACTTACAGGACATAGATTAAGTAATGTATCATTATTAAATTTATTTAATATATTGGAAGATACACAAGAAAGAGAAAAATTTCTTAATATCTTCAGATCTTACTCCTTAAATGAAAAAATAAAATCTAATACATCATTTTATGAAACATATGAAGTAGATAATGATGACTGGTGGGATAATATTTCTTATAAATATTATGAAACACCTGCCTTGTGGTGGGTTATACCTTTGATGAATGATATAAACAATCCTTTTGAAGAAAAAAATGAACCGGGAGATAACCTAAAAATTCTCAGAGGTGTTTATTTATACCAACTATTAAAAGAAATCAAAATAGTATCATCTACATAAGGATAATATAAATGAAATTTAAAAAATTCTTCGCAAATAAAAGAAAAGAAGACCTGCATTATTCACTACCAAGTGAAACTCGAAAAGAAATATCTATAGATGAAGCAGTAAAACTATTAAAGATAGAATGTTCACAGGCAACAAATAATATTCCTCTATATAGAGGAACCCTTTCATCTTATGATTATTTTATATTAGATCCTTCAAAGCGCGTTAGAAAAGGTACATCTGATACAAATGTTACAAATTACTTAGTTGACTATTCACCTAAATGGAAAGATTATCCAAAAAGAAACAAGTCAGTAATATTTTCATCTGCTAATGAGGTTAGTTATTATGGTAATTCATATAGAGTATTTCCATTTGATAATGCTAAAATTGCTGTATGTAACTCAAGTGATTTCTGGGGTTCATTAAATATAGAAATAGAATCTTTAAATTCTATTTTAAGAAATGCTGGGTTTAGAGGAAGTAATGTTAAAGATTGGCTGTCATTCAAGGAACAAGTAAGTAGAATAGAAAAAAATCCAAAATTTCCTGAAATATTTAATAGATATTTTATAGTTGATATAAGACAGACTAAAAACAGATCAGAAAAAGTTAAAATTACTCAAACAAAAAATGATATTTTAGATAGAATATTAAATGGAGAAAAATTCATCAATATAATGCTTAATTATATTAAACGTCCAGAAGAGTACAAAATGAGTTTAAAAAATATAAGTGGAAGTCTTGAAGAATATAGAAATAAAGATAAAGAAATGTGGACAGATAGTAAATGTTTGCTAATTAATGAAATAATATTTTCTAAAAAAACAAAATTTCTACCTTATCGGAACAAATATGAAGAATAATTTTTATATCCAGGGCCCCCTGGAACCATACATAAACATATTTCAGGATAAATTTCTATACAGAGCAATAAAACTCATTTTTAACCTCTTAAAAAATGCATTATGTTTGTTCCAGGCCGGAGCCAAAAGTAGACCTCAAATTGATACCTTTAAAGGATTACTATATGAGATTTAAATATTTTATAAATGAAGATATTTACAAAGCAGAACCTGAATCTTACAAAATAGAATTAAAAGAACCGGAAGCTATAAAGGTAATGAAAGAACATTGTACTCAAGCATTAAAGAATAAAATGAAAATCTATAGGGGAAGAATGTATGATAATAAACCTTATCTCCTTGTAGATCCTTCATTAAATAAAAGACCTAAGTCACTTGAGACAAACTGGATTAATAATGTCATTGAGGNTTCACCTTATTGGAAGAAATATCCCAATAGAATGTTTTCCTTGATGGCTGCAACTTCTAAAGGAGTTGCTGGTGGTTATGGTACTTTATATAGAGTACTTCCATTTGATAATGCTAAAATTGCTATATGCACACATTCAGATATATGGACAACATTTTCTGGTAATCTCAATATTTTATCCATAGATGAGATGTTGCTTAAATGTGGTTATAGAGGAAATGGAGATTTTAAAAAATCAATGGATAAAGTTGGAAAGAGTAAAGTCTTTAAAGATTACATTGAGAACGGTATCCATGATAAAACAACACTTAAATTAATTGAACTTATAAAAGAAAATGGTTCTCTATATAAAGCTCTAATAGATTTATTAGGTTCTCCAGAGAATATTGATATGTCTCTTAAATCAATTAAATCTGCACTACCTTTTGGAAAAGAAGTTTGGACAAATAGTAAATGTTTATTAATCATGGAAAAGTATGAAGATGAAGATGAAGATTAAAAAATTTATAGGAAAAGATATTTTATTTAAGGATGAGAGAAATTAAAAAGTGAAGTTTATAAGTAACTTATCTCCCCCGGGGCCAAAAGTAGACATAATGTTACTAAAAATAAATTTTATAGGTATACAATGAAAAATAAATTTCAAGTAAAAAACAAAATCAAAAAGTTTTATCTCCCCCGGGGCCGAAAGCCGTCCCTAAGAGAAGTAAAAATTGGATTATCAACTCATATAACAAAAGGNAATATAAATGAAATTTAACAATTATTTACTACTAGAAATGCCTTCAGTAAAAAGAAAAGGTTATTCTACTATTCTTTCTGAAAGAGAAGCAGAAAAAATATTATATACAAATTGTTCTAATGCTGTTGAAACAAAATTTGAAGCATATAGAACATCAAAAAGTAAAGATGAATTTAGATTAGTTGATCCAACACAAGGAACAAGAGTAGCAAGAGGTACTAAAAGCAATTTCCATACATTATTTGTTGATAATTTATCTGAGTGGGAGAAGTTTCCAAAGAGAAGTAAATCTTTAATATTCTCCAAGTACATATTCTCTTATTTTGGTTATAACTCTATTTACAGAGTATTTCCATTTAATGGATCTAAAATAGCTATATGTCCTAATTCAGATTTTTGGNTTAGTTTTCCTGGTGGAATAAANAGTTTCAATATTTTTCTTGGAAATATATTTAAAAAATACTTAGGAGAAAGGCTTAAAAAGAATATAACATGGGAAGAACTAAAACAGAAGATAGACGCATTAGAAGAAATAGTAAAGAAACAATATGATAAAGGTGAGACAGAACTTATAGAAAAATTTAGAGATAGATATCTGGTTAGTGGTAGTGGTATAAGTATATGGAAAATCATAATCAAATTTTTTTCTCCAGAAAAGTTTAAACTAGAAACAATGAGTAAAAGTTTGAAAATTCCAAGTGGTTTTGTAGAACCAGAAATGTGGACTGATGGAAAATGTTTACTAATACTAAATTCGCTGANTAACAGAAACGGAATGCTAAAAGGAATTTAACACATGTCATTAGACTCAAACTACAGACAAGATGAAACTCAACTTTTTGGGTTCAACATAACACTTCCAGGTGGAACTGGAACATTTGACAACTCCGATGTACTATCATTCTACTTCATCGAAGATATCTTCTCATTCTCAATGGTTGGGAAGATAACAATCTTAGACAAGTACGGAATGCTAGAACATGGTCCATTGGTTGGTGGTGAAAAAATTACAGTAACTTATGGTGAGTCTGCTAAGGAACAAGAGTTATTCATCTACAAAATAGCAAAGGTTGCTGAGTATGTTCTACCAAACATGTACGGTGCAAATGTGTTAGACTTGGTTCTAGTTGACAAATACTTTCCTCTCCTAACACAGAAAAGATACAGTTACAGTTGGGATAACGAAAAGATTGGAGATGTGATAAAGAAAATTGCAACTGACATCCTCAAGGTGGATAGCTTCAAAGAATTCGAGGATCCAAGAGAAAAGATAAGTTTCTGTATGCCTTACTGGACTGCAGGAGAAACACTAAAGTGGTTGATGAAGAGATGTTCATCCAAGGAAACAGATTGTCCTGGGTATCTTCTCTACAACAGCACAAATGGAGTAAACTTCACCACACTAGAGAAACTGATGCAGAACAAGGATAAGGATCCTAACATCTACTTGTTTGAGGATAAGAGTCAGTTCTACCTGAACAAGATCATCTCATGGTCACACTCTGGAATGGATAGTCATGGATTGCAAGACATTGCAGGATCATACCGTGTTGGGTATGATCCTATGCAGAAGAAACTTCTCTTCAACAACTACAAGTACTCAGATGCCATCAAGAAGTTCACAATGCTTGGGAAGAAAACACTGTTCTCCTCAGACATAGACGAAACACAGATCAGGTACAAGTACGAAGCTGAAACAGATCCAAAGGTTTTGGACAACATCTACCACAATGACTTCATCAAACGATACAGCACACAACACACATTCAGCCTAACGGTGAAAGGTAGTGAGAACAGATACGCTGGACAGATGATCGAGGTTGAGTGGCCATCAACATTCGACGAAGAGAAGTACAACAGAGGTTATGCTGGGAAATATCTCGTCAAATCTGTAACTCATGGGTTCAGTGCAGCAAAGAAACCTACATTCACACAGAAGTTAGTGGTGATCAAGAATGGGTATGAGGACAACGACTCAGATGTGGAAGGCTCAGCAAAGACAAACCTAGACAACTTGACATTAGGGAGTTAGAGAATGAAGAACAAGCTGAAGGATGCACTGCCGAAACAACCTACACTGAATGGAGTCTACAGAGGTGTAGTAGAGGATAACGATGA
>WSSedA2C3DRAFT_1000024_pt1 | contig 25235 bp, 47 predicted proteins | sample WetSurSA2Cattail_FD_9486 | JGI IMG/M metagenome (IMG submission 9486) | reverse complement strand
GATTGCAATAAAAAAAAACGCTCAAATCATTGTTAGATTCTATTCAGAAATAATACATAAGACCAATCTTGCAATACTTATATATACAATTAATTTTAAAATACTTTATTGTCAAATAATGAGTAGAGGTAAAAAACTACAAACCTATGACACGGTTTAATAATCACATCTCAATACCTCTATGATGTAAGCAAAATCCCTTAAACGATAATGTACAGTCTTTTTGACGGTTTAAAGGTTTTAAACCGAATGATAAAGAGTACGTAAAAAGATTAGGGATAAAAAGCGTTATGGAGTCTTATTATGTCTGATATGGTCGAAACAATGGGACTTGATACAAGCGTGCTTGGATCAAGTTGGCATGGTAAAGAGAATCCATTTAATGGATTAAAGACATCGCTTGAATGCATGAATGTATCTGGTATTAATTGGAGCGTTACACAATCAGATGTTGTTGTCAATGGTGAAATTGTTCCGGGTATGAAAGCGAACGTCCGATCGTCTGATGGTGTTGTATTAGGTGTTGTATCTGATGTATATACACCGATACAAAATCATGAAGCGTTTAGTTTCGTGGATTCTATCATAGGTAACGATGGAGCAAAATTCAATTCTGCTGGTTGTCTGTATAACAAATACACACGTCCGTCAAGAATATGGATAAGCGCTGAACTAAAACCTATGTCCCTCATGGGTGATACAATCAAGAATTATCTTGTATTTAGTCACTCTCATGATGGTTTAAACGCTGTAAAATGTTTTGTAACGCCGGTACGAGTTGTTTGTAATAATACACTCACATTAGCATCTGATACTACCAAACGATCTTGGAGCTGCAAACATACCGGTAATGTTACCGACAAACTGCAATCTGCGCAGCAAACATTACAACTCTATAATGAGTATATCGCTGCAGTACCCGTAATCGCTGAAAAACTAAATTCTATCAATCTCTACGATATAGAAATCGTTCAATTGTTAGAAGAATTATTCCCGGACGATGGAACGAACGGTAAAACCCGGATCGCTCATAATGCATCAATCATGAGAGAAGATATCCTTAAAGTGTATAATTTCAAGGATGATATTAAACGCTTTAATGGTACGGCATGGGGAATGTATCAAGCGATTACGGATGTAATCGAACACAGATCGGCGTTTAGACAAACATCGACCAGCGATCTAAATCGTTCGTTCAAAGTAATTGAGGGACATCCGATCACACAGCGTGCTCAAAAAATGCTCATGAGCATCACGGCATAAAAATGAGAGTAACAACTTTTTATTTTTCCCTTATTCTAATAATCATTTTAGAAATAGGGATAATATGGGTTTTAAGGGTGATAACATGAGCGATCTAATAGATTGCATGATGGTTAATGAATTAAAACGCAAACTGGTAGAAGAAAAAGAACAAACCGAGATTAAAAACGCTCTATTAAAGTATATGGCGTTTTTAGTCGATAATGGGTATTGTACCACATCTGCGGATATCTCTAAAGAATTGTGCCGAATAACCATAAAAACCCTTATGGTGTTCGTTAAAAATGGTTTAAAAGTGAGAACATGAATCCAGAGAAAAAGAATCCAGATACTTTCGTGGCAATATGTTTACGCTGTGGCATGGCGTTAAAAATCCACGAAATAAGCGTACAGATTGACGGACAAACAATAGACTTTAATGAGCACATCGCAATACAAAACACCAATTATAATCTCTGCTGTGAGTGCTCGGATGTTGTAAAGTCTTATCTTGAAAAAGGTATTAAAGCCGGTATTGAGCGCAGAAAAACACTTTCTTTATCATTAGAAGAACTGGATTTAAAGCCGGTTGTTATCGGTTCTTAAATCCAGTCTTTTTTTATCGATTTTTTTCCATTGGAAATACCACTATTTCCACTAACACTTGGTAGTGTCAAGCATATGGTAGTATTTCCACTGCAGAAATAAATCTATATTGTAGTCTATTCTTTAAAATACCTTCAAAATAAACCAATTTAACTATCTTTAAATACTCTTAAAAGAACCGTTGATCATTATGTTTGGGACTCCGGCAAACACAATACTATCTTCTAATAATACCCGGACATCTGAAGAACCACTTAACCACTATTTCCAATGGAGTATATTTAAAAACAATCTATTTTTCTTATTTTCCCAATATTTCCCAATAATACTTTATTATAATCTATTATATCCCATATTCAATTTTAACTTTTTCGGTTTTTTACCTTTTTGCAAAAATGAGCAAAATTAAGCATAAATACCTTATTTCACTATAATAAGACTGTATAATCGTTATTTGATTTTTTTAAATTATACCTTTTTGCAAAAATGAGCAAAAAGTTGTAAAATAGAAAAAGGGATTGATAGGAATTATGTGAATGTATAACCGCACTCTTTACAATGATATTGTTGTTTGATATTTTCTTTATTGTTCTTTTTTGATAGAACCTTTATTCCGGCTTTTACAACTTTATCACCGTTGCATCTTTTACAATTCATATCTCACCCATTAATTCCTCATATGCTCTTACTGCAGTATCATAATTATAATTGAATGGATAATGGGTTAAATGAGACAATATCGCAGATTGCAAGAATCTTTTATTTTTCCAATCTTGTACATCAGATGTTAAATACAGAACATCTTTCTTACATTTTTCAAGTTCAATTAAATCCATTATTTCCCTCATGTTTTCTTTCTGATATTTGTTTATTTTTTGTAAGCTCAAATATCGCATATCGTTTTTCATTGTAATCTATGTTTGAATAACACAGCATACACTCTTTACATTTGCCATGACAATATGCGATATTTTCATCAGGAAAGTTATCAAGCATTTCCATGATATCGGTTCTCATTTTTTCCCTGTCATCATAAACGTTAAACGTGTGTTGTATCCGATCATCACATGTTCGTGGCAAAATATACCTGTTTAGAAATAAACACGATTGTACAACCTTAAATAACGGTGTTTTTATCGATGAAAATAACAACTCTGGTCTTTTAGTCCATAGTGTAATAGGGATTCTTGGATCAATCTCATAGGCAATATTCTGCAGGTTCTCACAGTGGATATCATTGATTAATTCCCCAATGGAATTAAACCTGATACCGTACAATGTTCTTTTTCCATTGATATGTTTTTCAATCTGTTTACATTCATAAGAAGATAATATTCTTTTAGATAGAACATCGGTGTTAAACCGATATGCTTTTTCTGCAAGTGGATAGTGCTTAAGGATTCTTTTACTATAACACTGACTACAGATCATATTGGTATTCAGCATCATTTTGTTGCAATATTGCCCCGGTGATACATTGATTGAGAGAAATCCCGATAGTTTGTATTTCGGCGAATGATGTGTTATTTTTATTGGTAAAATATCGGCGCTCATTTTAACACCGTATTTTTATTGCAATGTATTACCTCTATTGTTCTGTATATCTGTCTTTCAGTATCTATTACTTCTTTTATTTCAATGGTCTTTTTTGTGAGATTTAATTCATAGAGGTATTCGATATCAGGGTGAATACCTGTAGCCGGTTCGTACGAACCACATTTCCACTCCATACCGGAATAAGACTTATTGGATTCTTTTTCTGGTATTGTAATATCTTTTTTTGTGTGATATAACCCACCACCGGCATATACTTTTTCGTATTCTTTAGCGCCAATAAGGATTAACCATCCTGCAGATTGTTCTACATTATCCCGTATCCGTCCGGTACAAACATACAACATAAATTTCTTTAATGTTGGTAATGTCCCTTTCGGATATCCATCAGAGTGACGATAAAAAATAAGAGAATCATTAAATATTTCATCCCTGATTATAATGTTCGCTCTTGTGCTCATCGCAATCAGATCCTATAGTAGTATCTATTTCCATCAGGAGATGTACTGAAATCAAGCATAATATCTTTACCGGTACTTTTTTCTTTACCGCAGAATATTCCATATGAGAATCCATTACAAGTAAATAATTCCCGGACATCATCATTAGAATAAAGTATTCGTCCGTTCTTTTTCATGGAGTCAAGCCAATCACTTTCTGATTGTATCGATCCCTCAATAATATCTCCGAGTATCCAATAGTTCAATGGAGAATCGAGCTCCACATGATGTCCCGGACATTCAAAACCATTCTTTCTTTTTGAAAGATGTTGGATAAATTGTTCTTTTGTCATCGTCCCGATATCCATTTTAAAGGATTCTCCACACTTTTTACATGTTATTTTACACAGCATTTTAATCACCTTTTTTGACGTTAAAATTTACACTACCATTAGAATAATTAAATGACAATACTATATTGTGATTGCAATCACATCGGATAGAACCAAACATAGTAGTATCATGAATCGATCCACAAACCGGACAATAGAATGTTATATGATTGTTTTTGATCTCCATGATTTCACCCTAAAAATTATTTGAGATAATAGGGTATTTTATTAAAGATATTGAGAGTGTTTATCTCAAATATACCTTTAACCGGGTACCCTGATTTTGTCATCTGTACATCTTCAGCAAGCGCAGCATCCACATTAAAGAGTAGTGCGGCATGAGCTTTACCATTCCCAATTGTTTGATCTCCACAAACTACCAGATACATTTTGATATCGGGTATTTGTCCGAGATTAACCTTTTTTGTTTTTGGCATGTCATCACCTGAAAAATTAAATAATGGGTGATAATGTAATCTCTATATCATCACCCTGTTTAACGGCGCTTATCACTTTATATCGCTCATTAAACATGTTCGTCAATACCTGCCCTTTTTTTGGTATCGGAGTATCAAACCGGCTCCAATAGAGTACACGGGTATTATCCGCTTTTTCTTCAGTCAATGCTTTTTTCATTCTTTTAATTCCTATCAGTTCAATCCCTTTGAACTGACTAACTAACTATATGACTCAATAGTATTTATAACTTATCCCTTACATAAGTGGTATCATATGTGTAATTGGTTATCATGCAATAAAGTATTCATGAAAATACATTATTGTAAAGTATTGATATCTGATAGATTAAAGCAAACTATTTCCGCACTATATTTTTATTGCAATGTATCATCACAAAATAAATTAAAGGTGAATAATACATGACAACACCAGATGAAAAAAGATACATCCCTGTTTATCATCCTTTTACTTATCAGTGGATCGGAATGCATGAAATGAAGAAGAAAGAAAAGAGGAGCCGGATTTTATGAAATTTGCAAAAATGAGCAAAACTTTGCAAACATATAATCGGTATCTATTTCCAACGTTAGAAATTTTGCAAAAATCTGCAAAAAATATATCGGAGACATCATGAGTGCAAAGAAAAGTTCAAGAATGCCAACACCGAAAGAACGTGGAACGCTTACAAGAATTTATGGCGATGAAAGCAACTGGCTTGGCGTTGCAACTTCAGCACCGAAGATTCGACGGACACAAAATTTGCAAAAATCTGCAAAAAGATAATTGCGCTACCAAACTATACTTAAACCACAAACTTTATCATCTTACATATCTTACATATAATTGTGGCAGGAGTTTCTTGCACTTTCTCTTGTCCACGTCATGTCTATGTCCGTCCAAATCGATCCGTTGAAATCAAAAGCATCTCTCCGTATTGTCTTCCTATCAGAAAAGAATCCCTAACATATCAACTCCCGCAATCTTTTTTTACAAACATTTATTATCTTATATACACTACATATATTCATGAGTCGAAGCATCACTATAACTCTCCCTAACAATGTATTTGATGCATTGGATATGAAGATGGGATTCCTTGAGGCAACAAAGGTTCCCGGTGTAACAGTAAGCAAGAGCGATTATGTCACTGATGCAATCAGGGACAAACTAACAAAAGACGGGAATAAGGAGATTATTGATACCCTCAATAGTTTCTAACAATCTTTTCTCTTTTCCTATTTCCGCTATTAAAGGCAGAAAGTAATTCAAAATCGATAAGTTTAATACCTCTCTTGGCAATATAATTCCTAACCAAAACTGGAAGTGGAAAAATGCCTCAATTCTGTGATTGTGGTCACTTGATGGATCTGTACACAACATATCATGCTGCGGTATCAAAGAAGCACCATTTAAGAAAGGTGTTCAAATGTCCATTCTGTAAAGCGGAGAGAACAACCAATGGTAGAGGGGTTGCTGTTGGATGAAAAAAATTACAATTAGAATCCGGTATGATGATCTTAAACACCTATATTGTAATTATACCTGTCTTACCGGATGCAAGAAATGCGACAGACTTTACAAACTACTTAAGGGAACACTTGAAGAAAACAGGGAACCGGGAGATAAGGAAGAATTATGATTGAAGGAAAGTATCGTTGGACTTGCCCAATTTGCAAAAAGTCATTTGGTAAGGATACACCACAAGGGCTTGGGATTACAAAATCAAATCACATGAGAAAACATACAACTGTTTTGAGGATACCATGACCGAGAAATACACTGTTGGAAAGGATGCACTCACACCAAAAGAGTACACCAGTCTATGTGATGCGTGTGATAGTCTTGTAGATGAAGTTCTCTTGAAATTCACGGTATCAACCGGTATGCGTAGAGAAGATGTTGTCAATGTCGAATGGCAGAATATTGACCTTCTCTCTGGTGCAGTAACCTTTTCAGAAAAAAAGAAAAGGGGGAGGATACGCACGATACACATAGGAGAGAAGCTGCGGATGCTTCTGATAAAGTATCGTAAGACTTGTAAGTCGAATCAGAAGTTTCTCTTTGATTTCTGCGGAAGGACTGCTTATAATAAACTACAGCGACTCTGCGATATCGCAGGGATTCGTCGCAGACCATTCCATGCGTTGAGAGCAACAAGTGTTAAACGGTGTCAGGCAACTGGTTGGACACCGGAGCAGGTTTGTGAGCTTACAGGAGATTCTTTAAGAGTTGTTCAGGAACACTATGCAACGCCATCCAGTAGTGAGATGAGGGAAGTTGCACTTGAGAGGGAAATAGTATGATTACAAAACACGATAAACGATGTGGAACATGTGGATATTATGATTCTATGGTATTGTCATGTCCTCACTGGTGCAGATCGGAAGGAACATTCATATCACAATCAGCAATCCACTGGATTTCAAGGGTTGGTTGTGGTTCGTGGACAGGGAGACAATAATGTCACTCAAAGATGATCTATCAGGAGAATGGAAAACCTGCAGGTGCTGCAAAGGTATTGGCACACAAACAGATTTCAAGGGACTTACAAGAATCTGTCCATGCTGCCAAGGAACGGGATACGAACGCAAAAATAAACAGTGGGATGGTATCTTCTAATACAAAGAAACCATAGGGAATATTATGAACAATAAAGAATCGCTATTACGACTATTCCAGAATACCACTGGAAAGACAATTCATGTACCGAAAGTAGAACCTTCAGCAATTCAACTTGTTGGATATCAATATCCGAGATGCAATAGATTTCAATTAAGATATAAGGAGTAGTATGATTCCGCACGATGCATTTTGTACAATCAAGCAGGTCAGATGCAGGCACTGTTCAATGGCGACTTACACTCACATCAAACGTGAAGGTCACATTCTCGACAAGAACTTCAAGAAGCATACCGAGAAAATTGAACTTGGTTTATTCTGTAACAATGTATCTGCATGGATAGATAAGATGAAAGTATGCCCGAAAGATACTGCTATATTATTAAAGGATATACCTGAAAAAGAACTTGAGAATAAACATAAATTGATGTTAAGATTTTGGAAGAAAGGTGGGATCGATGTATCAAAACTTTAAACCACATTTGATTTGCAATCATGGGAACAGAAAATGCGATGATCGTATCGCAATTCTGCATCAGAATAATGGTCTATTGCATCTGGATTTCTGCTGCAAAGAAGATACCAGTGTACCTGATAATATCAGGATGCCGATTCGATGGTGTGAATTAGAACAGGTAGAGCGGTGAGATAATGGGATTTGGGCATTTGGGACGGATGAAATCCGCAGACAAACGTAAACCAAAAGGAGATACCATCTCTGAAGAAACCGCATACCACTATGCTTCAAAATGCAGGGTTCAATTGAGAAAACACCATGAAGAAATGAAAGATGATCCCGAACGTTTAACAACAGAATTTCTTGCAAGAATCTGCAGGTGCGAGTGCAGGGCATTACGAGATGATGATAATGAAGCTGACAGAATACATTAAAAAAGGGTATGGAAGAACGAATAATTCCTGTGGGAAAAATCAGGGTTCTGGAGTAATAAATAACCCAACCGGAAAGAAGAATTGTGGAATTGCAAGAGGAACAAGAAGAAACATCCCCGAAAAAGAGGAATGGATATGGAACGTAAAGACGAACTCGAAGGATTAAAGAACTTTTGCAAAAACACAAAAGTTGTAATCACCGAACTTTATACAATGGTGCAGAATGCAGGATACGAACATAAGATTGAGGATTGCAACTGGCGCTTCGGTGACATGAGTGTGATGCTTGATGAGATAATCGAACTGGTTGATAAGGAGATGAAATCATGACACACACATCAGAATTAGCATCCGAAGAAATAGTAATTTTCTTTGGTACTATAATTTCTATCGAACTGGCAATTATAATGATGGTTCTGGTGATAAAATGACCGGGAAACCACAACAGGGGTATATCATTACTGCGGAAGAATTTGCCGAATTAACAAGATTGTATGCGGGACGTATTAATAGTAAAAATGTTGGTAGAATCCCTGCAATCTTCAATTCGATTCGTTCCCATCCCTACCAGAGCGAGCGGGATTATGAAAACTGCCCGGATAGACAGACACACGAAAACAATCTTTTTGCATGTTATCGAGATGAGTTCCATCATAGTTGTTCGTATGTTAGGCAAGAGGGGAAATGCCCACGAAATAAGAACGAGCGGGAGAAGGTGCTGGATGAACTGATATTTTGGCTTGACAATCAAGTACCAACAAAAGATTTGGAACACCCTTTCTATGAATGCAAAACACGAACAAAAATGAAGATAGCAGAACTCCGGCAGGCAGGTGAACCATGAGATACCAAAAAATCTGTACCCCATGCTGTATCTTCTCAACATGCAAGAGGAAATACACACTAACAAAGAATGAATGCTACTGCAGACCACGAATGCTTCCGAGGGAACTCAAACCAACAATTTCATTGCAACGTATTCAGCATGAGGAGCATATGCTGCGGTTATCAGCAATCGAAAATGGTGGTGGATAATGCAATATAATACAGACAGGGAATTTATGAAATTCTTATTCATAGTCTTGTCTGTATTAACATTTACTCTCCCGATTTTAATCAAACGAGGAATGCTTTAACACTCAACCAATCTAATCAAGATATAAAATCTTTTATAGTATAACGCCGAACATAATAAATGTCAGGATGTCGTCAGCCATTCTTGCCCAAGTACTGCCCGTACTTGTTTGATGGGGTTTAACAGCATTTATCCCCATCATCATTTCCTTACTTTTCATAAGACAAGTAGTATCTATTTTACGTCGTAAAAATCAATACACATGATTTTTATACTTGTAAAACATATTGCCTGTTACACTGTTTCACGCACCAATCAATGATAGATAAAAATTCATTGAACTTACGGGCTGTACTTGGGCTGGAAATAGTCTGGAACTGATATCATGACAAAAGAAACGCCAATCGACATTAATGATATCCCTGATAGTGATGTCGGGGAACCAGTTGAGCTATACGAACTTTCTCTTGAACAGGTTTTATCAACGCCTGTCATTCTTGATTCTGCAACGAGGCAACGAATAAGAGTGCAGGATTTTATCGATGATGGTAAGTTTTCTGTATGCACGTCGTATCTTGCGCAGCAATCCGGTCAAAATTACACTACTATTCTTGCAACAGCAATCGTTCATGGACTCTCTATTTTCCAGCACGAGCATGAAGATGTTTTAGAGGAGATGGAGTTGCTCAATTCTGATATGCTTTTCAACAACTATCAAATCTTCAATAAAATGTACCAGAACTTCAAACCGTCTGTTGAGTGGGGTAAACCAACAAAATTAATATGGTGTGATCCACAAACACATGATCTCGTTTCTCACTATGCATCCATTTTAAGATTGACTTGTGGACAACTTGGAACAGCACTCTTATGTATGTCATATGCAGAATCTACACTGCTACCAGCATATATTACAAAGGAATGTGTGGACAAAGTTAATCTGTTCAATATTGCCTGTAATATCTGTTTAGACAATTTAAAACGTCTAAAATACTAAAATCTCAATTTTCAAGGAACACAGGAACTTGAGAACTTGAGAACGCTGGAACATAGGAACATAGGAACTTGAGAACAAAATAACACCCTGTTCACAGTACTATATTATAGACCACCCCCACCCCAAAAAACATATACCATCACAAACATACATAAGATATATCATTGGAGTTACCCATGTCAGATTATGGAGCATTGATTTCAACCATTCACGAACTGTATAATAGGAAAGAGGTTGTTGAACTTCTTCCACCAGTTCAGGATTTCCCTTTCCCGTCGATGTATGCAGGACAGAAGAAGGCACTCGATGAGTTAGCAGGGTTAAAGAGTTCACTTCTATGCAGTCATACGGGTTCCGGTAAAACTGCAGTATTCACGACTGCAACAAGGAATGAAGCAACGATAATCATCGAACCGAGGAAGTTCCTGCAGAAACAAGTATCGCATCTCTTTAAGGATTTCGTCTTGTATGGGAGAAGGGAATACAGGTGTAAACATGCAGCACACGCAGGGATAGCACCATGCATGCAGAAAACTAAATGCACCGATACCTATTACATAGACGAGTGCGAGGACTATAAACCATCATGTAAAGCAAAACCCTGTAAAGTGTTCCTGTCAGGTGATAAAATATACCAGTATCCGTGTCCGGGTTGTGAATACATTGCTGCACAGAATTATGCGATGCAGGTTCTTGCACGAAATGGTACAGTAATCTGCAACTTCGGGAATTTCTGGAATTTATTGAAAAGTGCAACTACTGTTGTTGTTGATGAAGCAGATTTGTTTTTCAAAGAAATCTCTGCACCGCAGGTACTTTACACTGCGGGTGGGCTTACAGAGATATCCAAGATGCTTACAGCAGAAATTCACGACAAAGAAGAAAAACTAAAAACCTCTGATAGAAACTCACATTACAAAATCCAGAACGATTTGTATAAATTACAGTTCCTCTATGCGAATAGTGATTTGTGCTTCAGTTATATCAAAACTGACAGAAAGACAAAGAAAGATAAGATTTACGTTGAAGTTAATCCGATGAACACTTCTATCCTAAAAGATAAATTATTCCAAGGTAAACGGGTTTTGATTGTAACTGCGACTCCAACGAATTTTAATCTTCCATCCATATCTTATTCAGTCTGGCAGCGATGTGGAATTTATTATGTCCCACAAGGAAAATTAACGAGTAGAGAACTTAACCTGCGACCTTACCTTCTCGACCATGCTGCAACGTTTGTCGAAGGTATGAGTAATATCTTTGAAGGTATCTATGGGAGCAAGAAATTTGTTGTCCATTGCGGTAACATTGGAAACCATGCAACAAAGATAAATGAATTGCTCGATCCAAAGAAATGCACTCTCCATGAAGCAGGGAACCTTATGGGAACGATTGATAACTTTATGGATTCCGATAAGAGGTATCTATTGGTGGCATCGGCAGAATATGGTGCTGACTTTACGTGGTGCAACTGCCAGTTTGTATTGAAGTTCCCCTATGCAAATTATGATGAACGGATGAAAGCACTTGAGAGAAGTGTTGGGAAAGCCAAGTTCAAAGAGCTCTATACTGGAGATGCTATCAGCAGACTCATACAGCAATGCGGTAGAGTCGGGCGTGGTGCTGGTTCTTTTGGCTGTACGTTCATTCTTGATGCAAAGTTCAGGGAAATATACCAACAGTATTCTGGAGTGTTTCCTGATTGGTTTAAAGCGAGGTTGCATTCCGGGACATTTTAATTCTAATCTATTTTCAAACTTCAAACCGATACCTTTATCTATTAATCCATCCATCTATAATTATGGCATCTACTACGTTGTCATTCCAACTCAATTCAGAGAGGTTAGATGAGTTATCAAAACTCCAGAAAGCCCGGAAACGGACTACTCTCTCAATTGACCAGTTCGCAAAGGAATTGGTCTGCGAGTCATTAGACGCTGAAAAGAAGGTGAAGTCTGCATGAAGAAGTTCAAAGTCACTTACAAACCAACTCCCCAACGCATCTTCATCGTTGAAGCAGAGAACATTCCTCAAGCAATTACCAGAGCAGAGATGCGAAGGAAGGAACAGTTCGATGCACTCGCAAACGAAGTATCGGCAATTGAATACAAAGAACCACAGAAGGTAATCTGAAATGGCAAAAGAAGCAAAAGACGAAGGCGAAGTAGTCCAGCAGACATTCGACTGGACGAAGGATGAGTATGGTGGAGAAGTCCAAGAGGGAGTCAAGTTCGATCCAGAACAGGAATACACCCTCGAACTCGTTGAGGTATCGGGGAAGACTATTACCTCTAATGGCAAGCAGTTCAACATCATTGAAACCCAATGGGCAGAGGAAACGTCAGATGTCAAACTGAAACAGTCTTTCTTTACCGGGCGCCAGACTATCAACGTTGAGAAGCCAGAGAAATCATCTCCTGCAATCGTCCTCGCAAATGCACTCGGAATAAAAGTCGGTGTCGGTGACAAGTTCCATGTCAAGCAGATACTCAAGATGGGCATGAAGATCAAGGCGCATATCGTCCCGCAGAAGAACAAGAAGGGAGAGGAAACCGGATTCTCCGTCATTGACCTTTCAACCGCACGAAAAGCAAGTGGTGGCAAGGCACAGAAGAAACTCGATGCCGATCCAAAAGATATCGTGAAGTACCAGACTGAAATCTCCGGTGGCAAATATTCCACCAAAGAGAAGTTCATCGGGAACCTCGCACAAACTGGCAGGGCATCCGAAATCGCACCATTCCTCGCACTATGTGAGGAAGGACTGATTACCTTCGGGTGATTACCATTACCCTCTTTTTAACGTATGGAAATCCGGGTGACGGAAAAACCACGCAACACTTATCTCTCTGTAAATGTTTGCAGGATTCTATTTATCTTGTGCTTGAACGGAAAGATGAAGAACTCCTCGAAAGGAAAGGAGAAGGGGTTGTTTTTAAAGTTATTGAACAGTTTGATGAAGATTTCATGGAAGATCCTATTGCTACACTGGATAACCTCAACAGGCAATTCCGTGAGATAATGAACGGTGGAAAATACAAGAATATCTTCGTCGATGGGGTATCTGATATTCGTGGGTTCGCCATGAAAGAGTGGATACACAATGATAACCGTGCAAGGAAAGTGGAAGGGCTTAAACCACGCACATCAATACTTGGCGAGAATCTTTCTGCATGGTCTGCAATTAATGACAGGACGAAGAATATCATCAGACCACTTGTTAATTGGGCTACAGTAAAGCGAACCAACGTATTCTTCACGGCACAGATGAAAGACAATTACATCAACAATAAGAAGGTAGGTCAGGCAATTAACATCGGGGAATGGCTTGAGTATGATGTTGATGTCAAATGCCATCTCTATCGTGATAAGGAAGGGGATTTCATGGCATCGTTCGTGAAGGTTCCCGGATGGGCAAACGAATGTGAGAACGATGTTCCAATCACAAGGGATGCATTCATCGCACTGCTTGCAGAAAGAGGGTTGATACGATGAAGGAGATATATAAACTCGACAAACTCCGGTACTCATCGAATGGGTATGTAACCCTTACTGTAAGAGCACTTCCCGATGATATGGATAAAGTATTGAATTTCATTGCACACGAGATGGTGATAAAAAATGACAGCGAAGCAAGATCCTGTTGAACTTGGTTCAACCTTCCTCATCAACCAGTGCGTCCAGAGTGCATACTCCTTTGAAGATTATTGCAACAAAGTAATGCGATTGTCAAGGGTTAAGTTGAAGCGGATGAATGCCAATCTAAAACCAGTGGAGTAATTATGACCACAGCAGAAGAAAACTTAACAATTAAGATTGAACCACCAGAGATACCGAAAGCATCATGGTTAATCAGGAAATGTGTTGCTGGAGTATCAAAGGATGAAGTACTCACTACCATCACCGATATCGATTTGTTCATCGAGATACTTGAGAGCAATCTATCAGCACTCGAAACCTACAAGAAAGTATTGCTGAACAGGGCATTGAACGAGGGTATCAAAGAAGACTATGGTGCAGTTCTGATTGAGATACCGGGAAAGAAATTGCGGAATCCCATCACTGATATCCAGCACTTCCAAACCACGTTCCCTGAAGGATACCGGGCAATACGGGAACAACAGAAAATCGATATCGATGAGGAATATCGCAGGGACATCCTTAACCTGAACATCTCTACAATCCCTCTCACCCTCGCAGACAAGAAGGTTGGAAAGGATGTTGTAACAGAGTTTGTCGGATACAGACCACAGGAAGTAAAGATTGTTGTACAAAGAAAGCAGGGCATGAAGAAGGAGTTGCTTGGATGACAAAGTTATCTACAATCAATAGTGCTCATCTTTCGGAAGGGAGGGTATTTCATCTCGATGAAGTGCAGGTAGATCGGCACCTCTCTCCACAACGATACTGGCTAACTCTTGGAGCTGTCGGGCTTACCTGCGGTGGTCATTTCGTCCGTGATGATATCATCAACATCAGGAACCTTTGCACTAAAGTATTGGGTGAAGAATGAATGATGGAATCATCATCATAGACACCAGAGAGCAGAAGCGGGAATATATTCAGAAGTACCTTCAGGATATCGGTGGGATTAATACGGCAATCTCATGCCTTACTCATGGAGCCGACTACATGATTATCAATGGGAATCAGTCGATTGGTGTTCAGAGAAAAACATCTGATGAAATATTCCAGCAGATGCATGCAATACAAACCGATATCATCCCTGCATTACAGGAACTAACAGATGCACCAGTACTTCTCATAGAAGAACAATTCCATGTCGATAGGAATGGGCATATGTATCGTCGCATGAATGGGTTCCTGCACGAAGTCGGGCTTACTGCAACATCATATTATAATTTTATTAATAGCATCCGTCTTCTCGGATGTGAAGTTGTTTGTACCCGCAATCTCGAACAATCTATCTGGTGGATGGCAAGTACATTTTTCTACATCGGTAAAGAACATTACCCGAAACAGAAGAAAGGTCATAATCATTCAATGCAGGCAGTTGGTGCTCTCTGCTGCATAAATAACTTTGGAATCACATCAACAAAGAAACTTCTAAAAGATTACACGATTAAAGAACTTATGCTGATGGATGATAAAGAATTGAGAAAGTTGCTCAATGCCAATCAGTTTATAAATTTCTGTAAAGTCCGTGATGCAAAGGTGATTAATTAAATGTTAGAGAAATTTACATTCGACAGTGATGCTGACGCAAACAAGTTCTTCCGGGAGAATCCGTATATTTTTCTTGTAAAGTTTGTTGTCAATGGGAACAAGCAGCATTACATAATTACAAGGAACAGGAACCTCGGAGAACGAGTGCATCTTAAAACCGAATTTACAACACAGAATGGTGGTGGTGTAAGAAATGGTTGAAGTTGTAAATATGAATACATGCGAACCAGCGTGGGGACAGCCGGGTGATGTTCGTATCGACAGGGCGACCAAATGGGGAAATCCATTCCTGATAAAGCATGAGTCGGATCGTGATTGGGTATGCGAGCAATATGAAGCATACTTCCCTGCGTTCTGTAAGCGACAGCATATAAGCATTGTAGAGATTGCCAATGCCAAACGTCTTGGTTGCTGGTGCAAGCCAAAGCGATGTCATGGTGATTACCTTAAGAAATTAATTGATGAACTGAACAGGGGTGAAGGTAATGTCTGAAAAGAAACCTGATGCTGCACTACGTGAGAAGATTAAACGTCGTGGAGAAAAAGCATTGTCAAAACGACCAGCACTTACCCCAAGCCAGAAGCGGAGCGAAAACATCAGGAAGAAACTTCGCAATAAGGATGGAAAGAAATGCCCAATTGATTTTATTGAACCGGTGGTGTTAAAGGATGAATAGACAAGAAGAAAAAGATGATAGTTATAATCACACATCGTGCCATGCCTGTATAATCTGCAAGTGTGGAAAACGGGTTTGGTATGGTTGCGGGAAAAAGCAGACAACAAGACCAATCTATTGTAAGAGCTGCACAGCAATTGAACTGGAAAAGTTAAAGAGGAACTGCCAGTTTGAGATGTCTGAATCTTCGATATCCGATAAGACAGACGAACAGATTATCATGTTTTATCTTCGCAGACCAATACCCGAACATGGGAACACCAAGGAGAGTATCAACTGATGTCTGATATTGCCGCAACTGATAATATTATTGGAGATATACTGGTTGCTATTGCAACCGGAACTTCTCTTGCAGGGGTAGTTCATAATAATCTATATCTCAACCACGTTCTTGCAATGCAGATATGGGCATTCAGTAATATTGTATTCGCAGCATTCTTCTATGGTCAATATAAACAATGGTGGAATGGTGGTTTGCCGTCAGCAATCCTCTGCGGATTTTACATCTTCTGTTTCATAACAGGAATCTATGGGTTGATGCAATGAAACGAACATTCAGACTTTCAGAAGGGGAAGCACAGCATCTCCTTTCAGTGATGCAACTCCACTCAATGACAGGAGACCATCAAAGTATTGACTTATACCCAAAACTTTCAGAGCAGTATTACCAGTGTCAGGAGCCATGCGATCCATGTGTCTGTGATGATTGTCCATGTGATGATCCAGCAGTGCATAAACACAACGATTGTGTTCACTCGAACAAAGAGAATGATGGGTGCGCATTATTCCCGATAAAAGAATGTGATCCTACAGGGAAAGGTTGTTACATGCCAGTCTCGATGCGTGATAAAATGCTTGCAGAGTATCATGTGCCACCCAATCTTGAAACGCTTGATCTTGGTGCAATGATTGGAGAGTTTGACAGGAGAGGGTTGGTTGTGAAGGTAAGGGATAAGAAATGAACCTGAAATACTCTGCAACAGAAATACTTGCAATTGGAGTATTCATCTGCTTCTGTATTGGTATGGTAAGTGTCATGCTTGGACTGATGGTTACTATTGCCTCGATATTCTTTGTAAGTTCACAGATAGCCGAGATAGGAACATCAGCATTGTTCTATGGGCTTGCAATCATTTTCATCTGTGCAGGAATAGGATGCTTCATTCCAGACAAGGAAAAGGTGTTGGTGAAATGACATTAATTCATAGATGCAAGATGTTTGCATACCGCATTAAAAATCAGGTTGTTCCATTCAATCATAAGAAAGCACAGAAGTATGAACTGAAAGCGAACCAGCAATGGTCTGATGAACACTTCTCCAGATTGTATTCAGAGTCTATTGATGCAACAAAACAGCTCATTGGATTTTCAGATGAATGGTTTGGATGCAAAGAAGAATGGGATAGGTTCATCTGCTGGACATCTGGTTTAACCATGCTCGAAATAGGTTCTGGTGCAAAGGGGAATATCGTTGATTGGTGGTGGGCGAATCAACGATTCATCATCGATCCACTGGTAACACGGTATAAAGAATACCAGTTGAAAAAGTTTGGGAAAACCTTTTTTCAGCCAACAACTGTTCTCATAAGCACTCCGGCAGAACAGTTCATTCCAGAATTTGAAAATACGATTGATGGAGTTATCGTATGCAGGAACACGCTTGACCATTGTAGTGATCCAATTGCCGTGCTTGAAAACATCTCTCGATATGCAACAAATGGTTGCTATCTTCTGCTCTGGACTGATTTATATCATCCAGAAGGACACGACGATGGGCATTCAAATATAACTCCAGATATTGATGAGTTTGTAGAAATCATCGAGGCGCTTGGGTTCGAGTTGGAATTTATAACTCCGAAGAAAGAAGAACGCAACACGGTGCATTTTGGTTGCAGGGCAAGACGGGTGAGAGTAGAATGAATGCAACCGAACTTCAGGCGATGGGAGATACCGGGTTTACACCATTCTATCTTGGGGTATTGCTTATTGGGGTTGGTATAATTCTTATTGCTATATATTTCCTTCAGGGTTCGAGGTATGCCAAATGAACATTGAACAACCAATGACACTTCTCGAAAAACTGAAATGGGAACGGTTCAAGAAAGCAGTAAAAGGCAATCGTGGTTCCTATGACATTCTTGGAATAGCCGAATTAGACGCACAGATTCGTTTGGTTGAACGATATGGTGATTTGTTATGAGAAATGCGAAATCATTAAAGAATGACAATACAAGGGCAATGCTGGACAAACTCATGTGCAAGGTATTGCTTGGGAGCGACTTCACTTCAAGAGAGGTTGCTGTAATGTTATCGAAGAAGAACAGACTTGTAACTGCAAGAGCATTGGGAAGAATGCTTGCAGAGCGATATGATGTTGTATCAATAGACCAGAACAAAGGAACGTGGAAAAAGATTCGGGAAGTAAATGTACCGTGGGAGAAGAAAGTATGTGCAGCATGAAATCATTTCAGCCACCACGAACTGCAGAGGAACTTCGGAAGGAAGCAGAAGCGAGAGGAATTATCAATCGTTCACTCCCTGAAGAAACTCTCATGACTGTTATTATCATGTGTCCGAAATGCCATGCGAGAATGGAAGTTGATTACGATGTGTGGGTTCGTTCAGAGCTTCCGGGTACTCCAGCACATATGCAATTCCTTTGCAAGAAAGTATCATGCGTTGGTGCAAAGTATATCTATCATAAAATGGGGAACGAATGAACGTTCCCTATAAAATAGAATACACCAAAGGATTCTGTATCTTTTGGGGAATCTGTTTCGGGATAATGATTTATGCCGATGGGATATTAGGATTCGCACTTATAGCACTGATGATGCTCACACTTATCCATCACGAACATTCTCATGCAGTTGTGTGTAACAAATTGGGAATCAAGATCAACGAAATCAAATTCAACTTTCTTGGAGGGTTTGTAAATGCTGATATCGTCTATGCGAGGGATGCTGCAAAGGTGTTGGGTGCGGGTGTTATTAACACCGGGATGTATGCACTTGCATTCACGATACCAACATTTCTGATTTATTATGTCAAACCAATTGGTTTAAATTTTGCACAAAATCCCTATCTTAATTTCATTGATACGATGAGTGGTTGCATGATATTGTTTTTCCTGATGGTGATTATACCAGTGAAATACAAACATGGGAAACATGGTCTTATAACCACCGATGGGTATGGGGTTTATCTAATGAACAAACTTGCAACAGAACGGGATGATGAACTCTGGAACAGTGGTGCAGTAGATGCACTCAACCAGTTACAAACTTTACAGAGGAATTAGAATGAAACAGTCTTTTAAGATTATGATAGCATTGCTCATCGTAGCAATTTTGATATTTCCTGCAACTGCATGTGCAGAACAGAACTGCGATAAGACCAATGTTGATGTTGATGTAAACACTGTGAACAGGGTAACGAATAACAACGTGAACAATAATGTGAATAATAACGTGAATAATAATGTAAACAACAACAATGTAAATCAGAACCAGCAGCAGACTCAATCGCAAGACAACAACCAAGTCGTAATCATCGATACATTATCCGGGGTTTCAACCACACTTCCCTCTGTATCACAACTTGATGTCGGTGATGCAAAAGAGTATTCCCGTCTGGTGTATCCCGGTGAAGTAATATCATTTGGTGTTCTTCCGGGAGATAGTATTTCTGTGAAGGCATCTTCAGACATCGCTCTTTATACGATAGGAGATTCTGACGATTCGCTTCGAATAAATAGTAAAACGGCATCTCCAGTTTACGATCCCGTTTACCACAAGTTTGATTTTGGAACAGTTGTTCCCATCGACAAGATTGATTACTGGACAACGAAGGCAACTCTCGTAGCAGGCAACGATTCGAAATTTGTTGTTGTAGATAATCGAGCACCGATGAACGGATACACACATATTGAAATTTCAATCGGGAGTGTGTAGATGGTCAAAGTATCAATTCTCATCCCAACATATAATCAGCCATTGCTATTGAAACGGGCATTGGATTCTATCACAGACCAGAATTTCAAAGATTTCGAAGTGGTAATTACCGATGATTCAACAGACACCAGAGTGAGAGATGTTGCCCACAGTTTCAGGAATCTTCTTGATATACGATATTATTATAATCTTGTTCGATTGGGTTCCCCTGCCAACTGGAATGAAGGAATCAGAAGGGCATCTGGAGATTACATAAAGTTTCTCCATCATGATGATCGGTTTATCGGGGATGAAGCGTTGAATGGATTTGTAGAGGCGCTTGATGAAAACCAAAATGTAGATTTCGTATTCTCTGGTTCTATTGCCTGCAACCAATATGGGGAATGGTTGCGATTTCATTCTGCAACTAAAGAACAAGTACAGATGTTAGAGCACGATGCTTGTTCGGTATTCCCTAACAATTTCATCGGTGCTCCGAGCGCAACAATCTACCGAAGGAGTATGAACCTGAAGTTCGATGAGAAGTTAAAATGGTTCGTTGATGTTGATTTTTATATTCGTGCTTTAAAACAAAACCCACAGTTTATATTCATCCCTGCATATACCGTATGTTGTTCCAGTGGTGATTACTCTGTGACGCATGAATGCCAGAATGGAATACGAACACGCCTTTTTGAATGGGCGTATGTATATTCAAAGATTGTAACAAAAAAATATTAGGTGAAACTATGGACATAATCTGGATGTTAAAAGATTTGTATGCTTGTAAAGGCGATCTTCAAACGTGGATTAATCACAGGTATAAAGACGATGATGTTGTTATGGTGAGGAGATCGACAACCAAATATATTACAACCACAGAAGGGCTGAAATTCACACTTGCCGGAGTATCAGAACTTGGGGATATGATGGATGAGTATGAGTTTGATGATATCACCAGCGATGATATTGTTCTTGATCTTGGAGCAAACGTTGGTGGGTTTTCAATCCGTGCTGCACAGAAAGCAAAACACGTCTATGCAGTCGAACCATTATTCTATCGTGAGTTGGAGGAGAACATTGCATTGAATGGGATGCAAGATAAGATCACCGTATTGAAATGCGCAATTGGAACCGATGGGAATAAAATCGCACTATCATATCGTGACCACCATGATGTTGTCCCAACGCACACCCTGTCACGGATTCGTTCTACCATCGGTGTTCCTGTTACATTCCTGAAGGTTGATATCGAGGGTGCCGAATGGGGAATTGATCCAAAAGAGTTTGATGGAATTCCAAGGATAGAATTTGAAGCACACGGTGGTGATAACTCATGCATGCCAGTAAACAAAGAACTTATCAAGTATCTTAATTCCAACTGGATAGTAACAGAAACTCACAAATGGGTTGTGTATGAGAGTTACTGGATTCATGCACGAAAAATAAAACAACACTAATCTTACAATCTCTTTTTATACTATTATTATTAAGTATTCCTTATGTTGTGTCATTGTAAATTGTGTGGTTACAAGTGGACATCGATGGTTGCAAAGCCAAAACAATGCCCTTATTGTAAACGGTATGATTGGAACGAGAGGAAGGTGAAACGAAAATGAAGAAATTATTATTGTTCCTTATTGTAATTCTTGCAATCGTTTCCAGTGTTCAGGGGTTGGCACTTACATTTCAAAATGCTGCTGATTTCTCTGAACAGGTACAATGTATAGAAGGAACAAACTGTATATGGTCACATAACACCACTGGAGGAAACAGTGTCATAGCAAATAATGGTCAGGGTGGATATCCCATTTTAATAAGTCAGACCGGGTTGCCAATGACATATGCAGCAGCAACAATCTCTACAAACAATGCACCGAATGTACTGTTTTATGATTCGACTAAAACCAGACAGGGATCCGGTATGTGCTATTGCGATCATACGGTTATTCATGATGCACTTCCGTATCGGTGTGAAGTTATCATAACCGCAGGGAGAGCGACAGTTTATGCCAATGGTGTCGATGTTGGTTCAATCAATGGTAATTATTGCCCGAACACCGTTATGAGCACGAATCCATTTTATATCGGATTCGGGATGTCTGCTGACGATGTTGTATGGGGAAACACCGAAGCGAAATATATCTTCGGTATGCCAGAGAACGGGTATTTCCTTATGAAAGATATTCTCAATCCAGCATCAAGCGGGTTTTATCGTGTGAATCAGACAAATCCGAATGGAAGCCCAACGCTTATCAATTCCCTTAACTTTACAAGCACATATGGAAAACCAAATAACTTGAGCGAAACTGTTGTATTTACAGGAGCAGGGCAAACTCCACTATCTTATACAACTACCGGAAATTCATCTGCTGGTACAATCTATTGGGACTTGCTTACCTTCTTTAACAGCAATGCTCCATACGGATTATATCGGACAGAGATAAATCCGCAACCAAACTCTCCAAGTTTTGCAACAAGTGCGTGGTTACCATATATCGGTTCTGGAGCAAATATCCAATTCGATAAGACATCTTACACGGTAGGAGAGACTGCAACAATTACTGTTACAATGTCCGATTCATATTATCAGGCGACATCAAACCGCAATGTAACCATTCAGGATGTTTATGGCACCAATGTTTTTACTGATACCGGTTTGTCGTTTACGCAATTACAAACTGGAGAATGGCAGGCAGTAACAACATATACGTGGGATGGGGAAGAAGTGGAAGAAGGAGCATACTATGGGTTGTTGTATGCCAACATCATTTCAAACAATAATGTTGTCCTCATGGGGTACACGGTAGTTTCACTGTCAAGTACTTTAGTCATTGATGGGTTTGTAAAGGATGCCCAAACAACCAATGGGATATCTGGAGCAATCATTAATATAACACAGGGTATTGATACCGATTCTATTACATCTGGAGTTGATGGAAACTATACCTCATTGGCTGATTTTTCTGCTTCATCTTATACAACACTAACTGCTGGTGCTACAGGGTATGAGAATTACTCAACGTCGTTCCTTCCTGTGGGGATTGGTGCGATTCATCTTAATCTTTCTCTTATGCCGATATCCCCAACATATACCGGTATTGCTCTTGGTGGACTTGTAAGAACTCCACCATATAACCAGACGGTAGATTCTGCAACGGTATTGGTTGCCAACGGTTCATACAGTTACACAGTAACAACGAACTCTGCCGGATTTTACATCATCAATGATCTTCCAAACAATCTGGTATTCGATATATGGTCACACAAAACAGGGTTCTCAAATTCGACGATTTACAAACTGCTGGTGGTTGGATCATGAAGTATCTTGCACTGGTTGTTGGGGTGATGTTGCTAATCTGTTCAGCAAGTGCTTTGACGTGGACAAGCACAAGCGGATGCTGGACTGCAACCGATGGAACATATAACTTTACAAAGTGGAATGCCACTGGAAATACAACATGGACTATCCCTACTGGAGTGAACACAGTTGATTACTTCATCATTGGTGGTGGTGCTGCTGGTTCTCCCGGAGGGAACTACGGTGGTGGTGGTGGAGCAGGGCAAGTAATAAATGCTACCGGATTTGCTGTAACTCCAGACTCAAGTGTTAATGTTACTGTTGGTATTGGTGGAGCAGGAGCAAGCGGTTCTACAAGCCACCCCGGTTTCACAAGTTCGTTCTCAACGCTGTATGCAATAGGAGGTTCAATCACTGGTGGAAGCCAAACTGGAGGAACTTCTGGAAATGGATTTGGAGGAGGGCTTCCGGCATCATATGGTGGTGGTGGTGGAGGTGCAACTGGTGCTGGAGCTACTGGTAAATCCGCATCAACCGGAGCAGGTGGTACTGGAACTACCCTGCTATACTTCACTGGAGAATCTACAAGAGTTGCTGGTGGTGGTGGAGGTGCTGCCCATGACGGATCTGGTGGTGGTGGTGTTGGAACCGATGGTGGTGGAGCCGGAGGTTCAAACTCTGCTCACAACAACGGATACAGTGCTACAAATGAAACCGGTGGTGGTGGAGGAGGAGCAGTTAATGCCGTTTCAGGATCTGGTGGGAACGGTGTTGTTATCTTAAGATATCAACTACCGGTGATAAATCCTACACCCATTGTATCATTTACCAGTAATGTGACGAATGGGGTACAACCACTTCATGTTCAGTTCAACGATACGTCTGTGACAAATATCACTGCATGGAACTGGTCATTTGATGATGGGAACTATTCGGCACTTCAAGATCCAGTGCATACCTTTTACAATGGGGTTTACCATATCACACTCAATGTAACAAATGCATCCGGTTACAATTTGTCCACTGTAAACTATCCGATATCAGTTTCTGATTCGGGTGGGTTGTCTGGATGGAATCGACAGGACATAATTATGGAACAGGTGTTTACGTTAGCATTCCTCGTAAAAGATTCATCAAACCACAACGGAATAACAGGAGCAACAATTCAATTGAGTAACGGAGACAGTGCCACTACCGATCTGGTTGGTGGTGCGAACTTCTCATTGAATTATTCTACTGTTGTTGCAACATTCTCTATGACTGGATATTCAAGCAGGCAAATCTCATATGTTGTTACAGCAGACAGAACCGAGACAGTATATCTCGATCCAGTAGTCATTCCTGTAAACACAACGTCGAATACAAATATTGTTTACGTTCCAAAACAGGTAGAACTCACCGTTGTTTATTATGATCCTGCTGGAGTGGTTGTTCCAAATGCCCATGTGGATTTGACTGCGGTTGCAAATACATTGCAGGCAGATTCTCAATTGGAAACATTGTATGGTATCAATCCGAATGCAGCAAACCAGTTGATGAACGGAACTCTGGTGATGCATGGCAACACTGATTCGAGTGGTGGGATTGTATTTACCATCCTTCAGAGTATCAACTATCAGGCACAGGTTACTGATCCAGCAACAGGAACAGTTTACACAGCGATGTTGTTCCCCGGTTCAGATCCATATACCGTATGGATTGGAACGAACCCAATCAAGAACCAGACACCATCAAATGCTGCATACATGAACCAGACACGGTTGTTTGTTACTCAACCAGATGCCGGGAATATCACCGACAATCTCATCTATCAGGACTTGTCTGGAAAGACAACCAGTGTGACATTCGTTGTGAAGTATGCCA
>WSSedA2C3DRAFT_1000022_pt1 | contig 26194 bp, 70 predicted proteins | sample WetSurSA2Cattail_FD_9486 | JGI IMG/M metagenome (IMG submission 9486) | reverse complement strand
CATAACCTATTGTAAAATGATTATAAAAATTACAGAGTTAATAAAACATTTAAAAGACTCACAAAAGAGAACCGATTTTGTTGATATTACGATAACAAAAAATGGCAATATACAGATAAAAGAACTTCCAAAGGATTAATTTTTTACTTGACAAAACCACAAAAATTAATTTATAATAGAACATGGTAAAGAAAACATATTGTCCTTATTGTGGTGCTGATGTAACAAATCAAAAGGAAACTGAATTTGGGATATTTTGTCCTAATGGGTGTGGGGATTTTTGGAGAAGTGAAGCAATACCAAAAAGGGAATTACACCTATATTTTCATGATACTGAACATAATATAATGTTAAAGGGGGGATAAATGGCAAAGTCAAGAAAGGTAAAGTATATTTTAGTTTACAAAGATGGTGTTGATGACGCAATCACAAAAGACACCATTAAAGTCAGGACTCTATCGACACAGGAACTTCAGATTTTATTGGAAGATCCAAATAACGTAGAGGACTTGGTATGTTATTTTCCTCTGGATTATCTCAAGAAGACATCCATTATAAAGCCATTGCTTTACATAAAGGAGAATCTCATATAATGGGATCTTTAAGTATAGCAAATATTATAGCTTCCATTTTAGCACTTGTTCTCTTGGTAAAACACCCATTTGATGCAATCTCTCTCTGTTACATTTATTTTTTGGGGTTGTTTTTTTACAACTCTATTGCATGGAAAGCGATGACGTGGAAATTCAGCAAACCATTTAAGAATACGGGGATAAAGAAATGACCACAGAATTACAAATAGAGGAAGCAAGAAAGTTTGCTGGTAGTTTACTTAATATCAATGGTGTTTCAACAAGCATAGTGGATGATTGGGACAATTATGGTGGTTTCAATATATTTGTTTATCTTACAATGTCCAATGGCAGGATGCCAAAAGGGATAGGTCTTAGAAAAATAACAAATGCTATCAGGAAGAAAATGAAGGGGTATAACGCCTGTATTAAACAAGTTCCTGTTAGACAGTATGAAAATAGTTTTGGTCAATATTATTTTACGGGGTATGATTATGATTATGTACTGATAGATCTCAGAGTACCAGAATAACCTATTGTAAGAAAGGAGGTAAAATGAAACTACTTAAAAAATTTGCTGTCAAGGTAAAAGCACCTCTTCCTGTGTTTCCTTTACACAGAACAGTTAATAAAGCGTTTTGGTTAAAAAATTACTTGACAGAGTTACAAAAATTAGTTTATAATAGAGCATAATCAAGAAAGGAGAGAACAAAAATGATATCTGAAACGTTGCTACAAGAAATCAACAAACTTGACTCAGTGAAAGAAGTACATGAGGTATGGGATATTCTGAGGGAACACAACAAAAGACTTTTGGGAAGATTAGGCAGAGACTTTTACATTGGTCAAACTGTACACTTTCTCACAAGGAGAAGACCCACAGGAAAGGTTGTGGGAACACTCAGGAAAATTAATCAAAAGACTTGTCAGGTTGAGGAAAAGGAAAGCAAGGTAAAGTGGAATGTAACGACATCTTTGTTGATAGAAGGGGAGGGTGCATAATGGCAACAAGGTATGTGGTTATAAAGGTAACGACACAGGATGGTTATGATCCCGATGAAATACTCAACGAAGCAGACTATGACGTTTCATATCTTGATGGTAATAATCAGGTTATAGAGGATACAGAAATCGTAGACGTTTTAGAAACCAAACCAAATTAAGAGGGGAAAATGGCAAAAGTAAAGGCAGAACTAACAGCAGAACAAAAAATAAACGCCTTTCGCAGAATTGTTGAAAGGGGGCAATACGAAACTGTAGGAGGACAGAAAGTAGATTTATTTTCTGCTTCTGTAATTGTTAAAGTACATGATGCTCTCAATGAGGAACACAGGGCAAAACTTCTCTCTCTACCTGTCAACAAGATAGCGATACTCTGTTATAAATTAATAAAATAGGGGGTATAAATGCCAAATTATTGCGAAGCGGATCTTGTAATAAAAGGTAACAGTATTGAAATAATCAGGTTCAAAGAATTTGCAAAGGAAGGTGATAACCTATTGAGTGCTGATCGGTTTATTCCTTATCCTCTGGAATACAAGGAACTTGATGCCAAAGCAAGGGAAACCAGAGAATTAGCAGAGGCAGGTAAAATATCACAGGATGAAGCATGGAAAGTTAAAGATGGTTTTAACTCTGGTGGTTATGAGTGGTGTTGCAAACATTGGGGTACGAAGTGGGGAATCTTTGATACACAAATCAAAAAAGAGTCCACAGGATATGTTTTTTACTCTATGAGAACTGCATGGTCACCAGCTCTACCAGTCATTCAGAGAATGAGTGAATTATTCCCCTCTCTCAAATTCTCTCTTGCATATTTTGAGATGGGTGCAGGTTTTAAAGGTAAGTTTGTATGTAAGGGTGGTGTAGTAGTAACAAATGATTACTCAGAAAAATACAAAGGAAATAGGGGTGGCTAACCTATTGTGAAAAAGGGGGTACAAGATGAGTAGGGTGGTTGGTTTTTATTTGAAACTCGATGAGAGGTTAAGAGGACAACGCTACATTACGAAAGGTGGTGCGTTAGAGGAAGCAAAGGCATATTTACGAATTGGTAAAGCCAGAAAGGTTGGGGTTGTCAGAGCTAATGACAATATCTTGGTTATGACAATCTCGATGAACGACAAGAAAGAATTTGTAACAGATGTGAAATGAGGAGAAGTTTCCTCATTTTTTACTTGACAAATATAAAGTAATTTTGGTATACTTTAATCATGGAGGGAAACATGACAAAAAAAGAAACATTCAAACAAGCTGGTTATCGTTATATCAAATGTCTTGGCAATGGGGAACATCTCTTAGCTGATGAGGATGGTAAGTTTGAGATTTGGGCTAACAGTAAAAATCATGCGGGATATGGACTTGTTTACAAAAACACACATCTTGAATTTTGCAGGGGGTATAATGGATAGGAAAGATGCAAAAAAGTTAATCAAAATTGCAAAAGAACAATATGTCAAAAACAATATTGAACAAGTGAAATTCTCTACACCTGAATTAGCTGAACAATACGCTTGTGATATGAAAGCGTATCTTAACGTAGATATAGAGGATGGGACAATGGTTGCATACGATCAAGGTATCTTGGTTGGTATGGAGTTGGCTCTTAACGTATTATTTCCAAAAAAATCCTTGAGATATTCACTCTCTGGTGAAACTCTTGGTAAGAAAGGATAACATGGCAAAAGAAAAGTATATAATAATTTCAGGTGAAAGGGATGATGGGGAACTCACAGAAGATAGTTTGACTCTTGCTGAATTCTCTGATAATGAAGTAGCAGAATATATGGAACAGACATGGACAAGGGGGGAATCACCCGACATATTACTTCCTGTCTCTGTGGTCAACGCCATATTAAAGCACAAACCTGTCACTCTAAAAGAATTGAGTGAAGAAATAGAAGAGGAGGAACAACCATAATGAACCCCTCTCTATTGACACTCTTGAAAAAAGGTGCAACTGTAGAATTTCAGGATGGTTTTTATTTAAGAGGGTTGCCTGAAACAAAGTATATTGAGATAGGTTTTAGTAACTGTAGACTCTTGGACTCTCAAGGACTTTGGTCACTCTCTCGGAATGGACTCTCTGATGCACTTTATGATTTAAAACAGATGAGAAAGGAAAGAAATAAAAAAGAGTAGACAAGAATTAAAAATTAGTGTATACTATTAGTAATTTCTGGTATCTAATCTAACCTATTGTAAAAAGGAGATAGGGATGACAGAACAAAGATTACTAAAAGTATCACAGGCAGATGTAGTGGAAGTTATCAAAGAAACACCCACCAGAGTTAAGTTCAAGAGTTATTATTTATCAATGGATGGAACACACACTGAGGCACTTAATACTCTTTTTAAAAATTCTGGTAGGGTAACACAAAAAGTTCTTGACAAACAGTTTTAATTGTGGTATACTATAGCTTGGAAGGGTGGAGCGGAACTCTCTGTGGCTGACTTCCTGTGTGAGAATGAGAGTTCTGTGATTATAATATTCTGAGGGGTAACAGCCAGAGGCACAGGATCGAAACCCTAAAGTCGCCCATAATAAAATCTCCCATGTAGGGAGTCATATGTATTGGGGAGGCAAAGTGTGGCTGATGTCATGCTTTGCCTTTTCCTTTTTTAGCCTACAAAAATAAATCTATTTTTTACTTGACAAACCTATTTTGATTCTGGCATAATAAAAACATGGAAATAAAAACGATTATTCAAGGTAACTTAACGGAAGAGTGTTGGTCTGTTCAAATGTTTGGAACACAAAAATGTATGTCTTGTAAACTTAGGGGTAAACGCAAATGTGGTGGTAAAGAAATAGTAAGCACAGGAAAAAACAGCAAAGGAATAAAAATAGGTTGGGAAGGTTTTGAATAATTTACTTGACAAACCAGCTTAGTTTCTGGCATAATAAAGTATCAAATCAAGAAAGGAGAGAACAATGAACAAAACAGATTTCAATGAGAAGTTAGATGAGTTTTACAATGGGGAGATACCGCAGTACATAATCTCAGCAGGAAGGACATTCATTACCATCAAGTGTCAGGATGTTCTTGACAACTCACTTAACAACAAGATAACGGTTGCAGAGATTATCAGGTATTATTTCAAGGATGCAAGAAACATTTCTTCGGGGTGTAGGACTCTCGGATCTCTCACAGGTGATTGGAGAGGGGTTGACAATCTTGCAAAAGAATGTCTTGAATGGTTCAAATTTGTAAATCGGGATGGTCTTGCAAAAGAGGGAAAAAAATACGGAATGGAATTAAGGGGGTAATATGCCTAAAGGTATTGAACTTGATGAATGGGATACAGCACTTCTTTTGGTAACAAAGGGGTGGACTGTAAAAGGAATAGAAAGAAAGTATGCAGAGGATACCTTTACCTATTCATTAAAAGTGTTCAGCAAAATGATAGGCTATGATGTCAAACAGGAAGATGGTATTGAACTGTGGAACTCCTTTGCTGAAAAAGTGTTTACTCTACACAATTACAAAATGGTAATGCAAAGGATAACAAGAAGGAACATCTTTTCTTCACACAAAACAACACCAGCTCAGGAAATTATTTCTGAGTTAAGTTGTTTAAAAGTAAAGGATAATTTCATTTTGAATGAATCTTTAATTGATAGGTAAAAAAAAGACTTGACAAACCAGCAGTGGTTCTGGTAAACTAAATTATAAGTTAAAAAAAGGAGGTAGTAAAACAATGGCAGATGCAAGAGAGTATATCAAGAAGTTTCTCACCGAACAGACAGGCAAAGGAGTAAAGAGGTCTGAAATCGCAAGGTCTCTGTTTAACAGGGGCTACAGTTCCTCTCAGGTAGCGTTGGTTTTGGAAGTTCATCCCAAAACAGCACACGCTTTCAAAATCAACTTCTCAAAGGCTGGCAAGACAGCAAGAGCCGAGACAGGTCATCCAAAAAGGGATGAAATCAAGAATTATCTCAAAGGTACAGGCGGAGCAGTTGCTTTCAATCTCTTTTATTCCAATGTCAATGCTGTAGCAGGTGTTCCTTATCACAGCAAGGCAGGGGAACAGGCAAGAAAGAAAGCAAAGAAAGCTGAAGCAACCGCTTAATAACTCTGTGCGATAGAGAGAGGGTGTGCCTTGTGTACCCCTCTCTCTGCACTCTCTCTATTGAAAGGAAACCATGACAAATAAACAATATTCACAAAAATTTTTTGTTCTATGGATAGCAAATGCAATACTTTGTTTGTGTTCCTTAACTGCTTTAATAACCAGAAGGGTAGATGGTCTTACCCTATTGTTAATTTGTTTTGTTGTTACCTTTGCAAACAATACATATTGGTTTTATAAACTTGAAAAATATTTTGCAAACAAAGCAAATCTTTTAATAAATTCTTGACAAAGGTGTTTGTTTTCTGGTATAGTAAATCATTATGAAAAAAACATACGCTGTATCCAAAAAAGCACAAGAATGGGCAAAACATTTAAAACCTTATGGCAAACGTCTTGCCAATAAAAGCACACGCAAACTTGCAAAAAAAGACTTGACAAAGGTTTAACTGTTCTGGTATTATAAAGTATCAAATCAAGAAAGGAGAGAACATGGAATACGCAATCGGATTTAATTTAGGGAAGGATGGGGGAAGGAACTGTATACAAATGACTCAGTGTACAGATCCTCAGTATAATGGCAAGGTGTGGTTTAATAATGATCCGTCATTAAAAGATCCATCACATACAGCAGTACCATATCTTGTAAAGTTTGATCCGCAAGATCAGTTTTGTCAGGTTGTACCATTAGAAACTTTAAAGGGGGTATAATGAACTCAATAAAAATTGTAGCAGAAATCACACCCATACCATCATATGTAAAAGATGGTTGTTATGTTCCTGAAGAAGTCTGTATCGATATGGTAAGTGAGGAAAGAAAAACAGGAAATCACGTTTGGGCTACAGGCTCAGACGAAAGGGAAGCAATCAAGAATTTTATCAAACAAGCAAAAAGAACATACAAGAAAGATGAGATTGAACTCATACTGACAAGGGATGTTCAGGAAATCAGGGGTTAATTTTTACTTGACAAATGCACAAAAATTAGGTTATAATAGTATATCAAATCAAGAAAGGAGAGAACATGGATTTTAAAGTAAACAACAAATCAAATGCAAGTGGAACTTCCTTACAAGGATATGCCACAGCATCTCCCGCAGATGTTATCAAATTGTTTGGGGAATCAGAGGAAGGTGATGGTTACAAGGTTTCTCATGAATGGACTTTTCAGGCTGTAGGAAAACCGAACGTCATCTTCACATTGTACAATTGGAAATGCACAAGTCTTTATGATGAAGGTTTTGGCGTTTCACCCAAAGAATTTGGTGAATCTACTACGCCTTATGAATGGCACATAGGGTCAACAAGAGAAAACTATGCTAAATATGGGGATGATTTCAAAGCATGGTTGACAAAAGTTTCTCTAAAAGCATTACCTGATTTAGGTAATGTTCGTGACGTTGCTTTAATAGTTTAAGGTAGAGGGGGGCAACCCCCTCTCTCTATACTCTCTGTAAAGAAAGGGGATTTATGAGATTTAGAAAAGAAATAGATGTAACGGCTGTGAGAAAAAAGGTTATCGAAGCTTTTAAGCTATTGAGAAAGAAAGGATTGATTGCAAGAGCAAATTTTTCCTGTTGTCAGAACTGTGCGGGTTACGCTATTGCAGGATATCTTGAAGAACTTCCTGAGAGCAAAAGAAAAAAGATAAAGGGTGTTGTATACTGGCATAAACAGGATGAACAATCCTTTAGAGAGGATGGAACTCTCTATCTTGCTTATGGTGATGTAGACACACAGAAATGTGGTGTTGTTGGTCTTTCTACAGTAGAAGTCGGCAAGATTATTTGTGATACGTTTAAAGAACTCTCTATACCTTTTGAATGGGATGGTAATGGGGACACCAGAATAAAAGTCTTGACAAACTAATAACTTTTCTGGTATTATAAAAGAAAAAGGAGAGAATCTATGAAAGACGGAAACGAACTTGTAGCAACTTACTTTATCAAAGGTATACCTTTTGATGTGTACGGTTGTTATGATCAGGACACACCAGAAAATGAGTTTGATTTTTACGATGTATATATGCCCTCTGAGAGTGGTGATCTTAGAATATGTATCAATGAGGGAAATCCGTTTTATGAACTACCGACAAGACAAGATGTGATGCTCTCTGTTGATGATTTACCTTATGAAAAGTATAATCATCTTCTCAAACCAACAATTAAAAAGAAATTTCCAAAGAAAACACTTGACAAAAAGGTTGTAAAAAGGTTATAGTAATAATACGGAAGGGCGTTGATGAGGTAAGGAACTCCTATAAAAATCCAGCCTCATCAACGTTTAAAAAACAACACAAATATAGATTAATTTTAGAAAGGAAAGAATATGGCAAAAGTTAAAGGAACAAAGGTTGATGTAGTGATAGACATTTATCAAGGTATTGTCAACTCTGTCAGGGTTTTTGTCTCTGATAAAGATAAAACAGCAGAGCAAAAGGCTCTTGCGTATCTCTCTGAGGAAACAGAAACACCCTTGAACTCTGTTGAGGATTTTGTAAAGTGGAGAGAGGAAAATGAGAGTAGTGATTATGAATACGCTTGGGAAGAGGGGGAAGTAGAATAATGAAAACCAATAAACCTATTGTAGATTTTGCTGTAGTTCTGGCTTGGGACACAGAAAGTGATGTGGGTATCAGTCCTATCTTGGTAGGTGTTAAAGCAAGAACACCCATTGAGGCTCTTGGTATCGCTGTCAAGAAAGCAGTACGGGGGAATCTTTATCCTATCATTTATACAGGAGAACCAAAAACACCAATGGTTATTGTTGTGGATCAATCTTTTGCTTGTGAGAAAAGTAAATTAACTTTTATAAATTAATACTTGACAAACCACAATCTTTTCTGGTATTATAAAGTATCATAAAGAAAGGAGAGAACATGTTTAAATACCCAAGATATGAAAAGAATGGTTACAGTGTAAAAGACTACAAAGAAATGAGAGGACACACAGAGGCAGAAGTTGCATGGTCATGTACTCTGTTAAAAAACAACAAACCAATAGCCACTGTATTTGATGATAGTTGGGGAGGTTGTTTACAAATTGATTTCAAAGACAAAACAGAGGAAAAAAACTTTTATGACTATTGCAAAACTTTACCACAGTGGAAATCAGAACACTTTGAAAAACCTTTTGATACTGATGGTGATATATTTATTAATTTCTTGATAGACGATTTTCAATTTGAAAAGAAAGTCAAGAAACTGATAAAAACCAAAACAATTTTTTCTTTTCAGGATGACGAACAACACACCTATAGAATAGTAAAATATCCATATCCAATGATAAAAGACAGGTTTCAGGCAGAGAACAAAGAAAAGAAAATAATTGTATGGAATGAGGTTTTTGCATAAAAAATTACTTGACAAACGTGTTTTGGTTCTGGTAAGATAATAGTATCAAACAAACAAAGGAGGCAACATGGCAGAGGTAAAAGCGTATGCAGAAGTAGCAACAAAGGTAGGGAAGGCAGTAGAGGGTAATGCACTTTTTACTGCTTATGAGATTGCACAGGAACTCAAGGCTGATAATCCTGAATTTCCTTATGACAAAAGGGAAGTCAGGGAAATTATCAAAGGATTTCTCGGTAGAGGTCTGTTGGGAAATTATGCAAGAACTCAGGTGGCGTTTGCAATTCCCACAGATTGTGGTGAACTCGTTTTCGTGTATCATCCTGCTGACGTAAATCCCACAGAGTATCCTCATGCTGTCAAGGCAGAGGCAAAAAATATTTGTCCTCATTGTGGGGGGGAACTTTAACCTTTCTTTTTTCTCTTTCTGTTGGGGGCTGAAACGCCCCCTTTTTTTTTGCTTGACAAACCTATAATGTTTCTGGTATTATAAGGATATAAACAAAACAAAGGAGATAAGTCATGGCAGAAAAGAAAAAGAAATTTGGTGAGGGGCTAAAGAAAGAAATCTTCACTGTTGTCAAGATAGGCAAAAAAGATATACCTGTAAAATTCACAGGGGAGATAACTGCTATAGGGAATGATGGTATCGGCAGTTATGAGTATTGGGGTGCAAAGTGTTTTGATGCTGGTAACAACTACGTTGAAGAATTTCTCATACATGATCTCATTCATCAGGATGGATCTCCTCTTGAAGCAACTCTGAAACAACAGATAGAAACCTCTCTCTATGAAGATGAAAAGTATTATGAACCTATTGGTGAAAGTCTGATGGAAGAGGTGGATGAAGCAAGATACAAACAGGAACTTGAATATGAAAAAAGTCAAAACAAAAGTTTACCTGAAGAAAGTATCTTTGATTAACCTATTGTAAGAAAGGGGAACTATGGAAGGGTTAAAGGAATATTTAGAATCTCTATCAAAAGAAGAGGTCATCGATATTGCAGTCAATCTTTCTCAAGATGCTGAAAGACTCAGGAAAGAACTTGATGCTTTACAAAAAATAATAAGATAAAAATTACTTGACAAACGTGTTTTAATTCTGGTATTATAAATAAAAAAGGAGAGAACATGGCAAAGCAAAAAGTTTGGGAATTTCCCGCAAGCGTACAACTCAAAGACAAAACAGGTAAGGTTGTTTTACAGGTATTAACACAACTCTATAAAGCGTGTGGAATGTACGTTGCTGAATATTGGAGTGGTGATGCTATACCTAATCAATTTGGACTGAAACCTGAACATATGGCAAAGTACATGAAACAATTCGAACAGGATAATTTAAAGGATGGTGCTGTTTCTGAATTTGGAACTCCCATCAAAGTAACCACCGATCCCGATGGTTTTTATGTGAGGGCGGAATAATGGCAAGGATGACAGCAAAAGAATTTGCAAAAAAAGAAAAAGAAATTCTCTCTGCAATACCACAGGAGTTTCATGGTGCTGTTTCATATCAAGCATATGAGGATGGTCACGCTTATGGTTATGAGGAGGTTTTAATACACGTTCAGAATCTTGTGGGCATGTTAGAAAAACCTATTGCAGATTTTAAAAAGAGACTCTGCTATCTTTATGATGGATGTGAACTCAGAAAGGGTGTAAAGCATGTATAGAGACCCGAAAGTAAAAGTGTTTGATGGTAAAGGTAAATATGATAACCTATTGAAAACCTTTGGTAGAGAGGAAGCTACAGTCTCCCCCGTACGATCGGGGAGTATCCTCTCTGTCAAAAGAGCAAAGGATTTAATAATAGGGCAAAAGTATCAGTCATACAACAAAAACCACAAACCATCTTTTATATATGAAATACTCTCTGCTCCTTATCTCAGAGGGAGTGACACTGTGATAGATGTCTTGAGAGATGGTAAGGTTAAGGAAACCATATTTCTTACTGACTACAGTGTGTTACCTTATGGGGCTAATAGGTGGAGTTTTAATTATCTTGTAAGACTCTATTAAAAAAATTACTTGACAAAGTGGTTTGTTCTCTGGTATAATAAAGTATAATAAAGAAAAGGAGAGAACATGAAACTATTAACAAAGGCAATTGAGACACAGTTACAGAAGCAATACCCCAAAGGATCGGACATGGAACAGAATGTTGTTGCAAAGTTTTTCAATCCGACAGGTTCATGGTCTTGGTATGCTATGAATCAAGATCCGAATGATCCTGATTATCTGTGGGGTATCGTAAAAGGTAATGAAGTAGAGATGGGGAGCTTCTCTCTCTCTGAACTCTCTGCATTCAGGGGTCGATTTGGTCTTGGCATCGAGAGGGACTTACACTTCAAACCGAGACCCGCAAAAGAAGTGTGGGAAGCACTTAACGCAGGAAAACACATTTAATCTGTGTGGGGGGTTGCCTTTGACGAAAGGCATTTGGGTTGAGACACCACCCCCGCATCCAATTTAACCTATTGTAAAAGTTGTTGTTCCCCTTTGTTTGGTTGGGGTGTGAGTTGACCATTTGATACGACAGCTTTATTGTATCTTTTGGGAACAATACTCACACCCCAATTTTTTTACTTGACAAAGGTTCTGGTTTTCTGGTATTATTAAGTATCATGAAAAAACAAAAAAAGAAAATCTATAAACCTTCTTTTGGTGCTGAGATAATACTCAGTTTCAGAAACAGGACATTCACAGACAGAAAAAAGAAAGAGAAGAAAGAGGCGTGTAGAAAATGGAAACCTTAACACTCTGCACTCTACAACTCTGCACTCTCTGGGGGGTGGCTCTATGAAAGAAAGTAAAAGAAAGAAGTTAATCACACAGTTGAAAAAACTTTATGGATTACCACCTTATGATGGTGCAAGCAATATTGTTGCAGGGGATGGGTATTTTGCAAAAAGTATAAGAGGTGATAAACCTATTGAAGAAATTATAAAGGCTACAGGATTTGACAAAATACTTGAGGATTGGGAAAAGACAAGACAGGAATTTATTGACAAACATTAAAGCGTAAAAGAAACCTTATGAGCAGATAAGGAAACTTTCAAGTCATGGGGAACTGCTAATTCTATACCATGATACGCTTTAAAAATAATTTAAAAAATTACTTGACAAAGTTGTTTTCTTTCTGGTATTATAAATAGAAAGAAAGGAAATACTATGAAAGAATTTTTTAATGAAACAATTTATGTACCACAAAAAGGAAAAGAGGATAGGGTTTTTACAGTAGAGGCAGACGTTGAATTAAGCATAGAAAAAAACTATGGTGCTGATATTGATGGAAATCGTGGCGTTGAGAAAACGTTCATTGATAATATTGATATACAGTCTATTGTAGAGATACTTGAAAGTGGTGAAGAAATCAAGGTTGAAGAAACTGCTTTACCTGTTGCTATCGCTGATTACATTAATGATTTCATAGGGGAAAATGTTTAATGAAAAAATTAGTTGGACTTATTGCATATTGTAATAAAAAGAAAAGCACTATTAAGAGTGCAAAACTTCTTTCTTGTTGTGTCAATAAAAAAGGTTGTCCTTATTGGTCTTTGCGAAAAGGATATTGACAAAAGTAAATCAATTTTGGTATACTAAAAATAAAGAAAGGAAACCACAATGCAATATCTATTCAAAGTTCCAAACACTGAGCAAGGCAGAGAATTTTTAAAACTTGCGAAACAGTTCATAAACAAAAAAGACTTTGCGTTAAAGAAAAGAGGCAGAGGTAAAAACAGGAAAGAGGTTGCATTAAAGGCAGGATACGCACTTAATCACTGTAAAGATATAAGGATACCTTTTGCTGAATACTTTGGCGTGTATCTCAAACCAAAAACAAGACCAAAAACTTTTTATTAAAAAAGACTTGACAAAAGTAAATCAATTTTGGTATTATAAAGTATAGTGATTGATAATCACTAAATAAAAATCCTAAAGGGGGAAGTCATGGTTAATGACAAACTTATCAGGACAGGCGAAAACAAAAAAGAGGTTATTGTAAGAAAAGATACTTACATTAATCTACAGTATGAGGATATTATATCCTCAGAAGGTCTTATCAAACAAGACGCTTTAAAGTTCTTTCTGTTTTCCAATGCTATGAAGAAAGTCAGGGAAGTTGTCAGAGGTTACATAATCAGAGCAATCAAAGAAGGTAAAGCGTGTCATGGTGTTTTGCAAGCCTCTATTGTTGAAGGTGAACCATCAAAATCTCTTGACTACGATATGTTAAAGGTTGCACTTTCAAAACATGGCTATTCTTTAGAACAATTCTACAAAAAAGGTGAACCAAAAGTCAGACTAAATGTGGAATAAAGGACAGGGGGCGAAAGCCCCCTTTTCCATTTAACCTATTGAAAGGATAATAATGAAAAAAGCAATCTGTATAAATCCATATGGTAGTGAAACAGAATACATGGCAGAAGGGGAAGGGTTCAACACAACTAAAGGGGAAACATATCTTATTGAAAAAGCGTATGGACATGAAGAAGAAACGTTTGTTCATGTTCATAATCTTGAAGGTGTGTGGTTAGAAACAAGCAAGGCATCAAGATTTCAGGATGTGAAAAATACTTGACAAAGTGATTTGTTCTCTGGTATAATAAAGTATAATAAAGAAAAGGAGAGAACATGCAAACAGCACTTATAATAAAAGGTAAAGAACTCGATATTCGCTACACTTACAATGTGGTAGATAAAGACACAGGGGACTTTGAACTCGATGTCATTAAGGTCTACAGCACAAGACAAAAACAATATGTAACAGCATCACCAAAACTCGACTCTCTGCTTGCTGACTCTCTCTATCAAGATGACTCTGTAAGTGATGCAGTAGCACAAGACGTTGTTGAAAGTGCAATCGCTAATCGAGAGTTTTGGGAAGATTGCAAAAGAGAAGATGCGATGCTAAACTCGGAAGGGTAAAGCATGAAAATTCCTAACCTATTGAAAAAACAATGTGTGATCGATTGGGCGATCACACTTGTCATTATTGGTTTTTTGTTTCTGCTTGTTTTATTAAAAGAATTACTTGACAAACTATAAACCATTCTGGTATTATAAAGTATGAAATCAAATAAACCAAATTTATTAAAACCTCTTTATTTTGTAGACAGGGGAAAAGCAAAAGACAAAACACACATTGCACAATATAATGATGGTGGTGTGTTGGTTGTTCCTTGCGTTGGGAAACCTCTGAAAGAGACCTCTCTGTTACAATCTCTCTCTGCAACAATGAGGACTGAATATTGGTGTAAAACCTGTATGAAGCACTTAGTCAGGGTGATGTTGGCAAGACACATAGAAGGATGGGTATAATGGTACGGTGTCCTTATGGTGCTATAAATAACCTATTGTCAAAAGTTGGGGATGATAAGAATTTAGGGGAGATACTTGCCTATATAAAATCACTTGAAACAGATATAGGGGAACTACAAGGCAAAGTAAAAGAAGCTAAAAAAATACTTGACAAAGATTAACATTATCTGGTATTATAAAGAATGATAAACAAATTCACATTTAAAGAACACAAACCCACAGGTCGATATAAAAGTTTTTATAATTCTTATTGGGATATAAAACTGAAAAAGAAGGTGTGTGGTCATATTCATCGAAATGATGACTTGGAGTTTACTATTACACTTTCAATCAAGAAAGAGAAAACAAAAGAAGATCCGTGTAGTTTCAGGAACGCAAAGTTAAAAGCAAAGTTTAACACTATTGAGGAAACTAAAAACTTTTTAGAACAAAATACAAACAAAATAATGGAACTTCACGATCTTTATTTTCATGAGGATTAAAATATTTACTTGACAAATGGTTTTGTTTTCTGGTATTATAAAAATAAAGAAAGGAAACCAAATGAACGGAAACGAAATAGCAAAAGCAATAGAGGATAAAGTAAGAGCAATATTTCCTGATTCTGCTTTATCTGTACGATACACACGCAATCTATATCCCTTGATTACCCTACGTTTTGCAAAAGAGAAAACATGGTCGAATAACATTATACAGAATGATCCTTTTTTCACCATGTTGTTTATTGATGGTTTTAATGATGCAGGGGAAGCATACCCGAAACAAAAACTTGAGGTTAGGTGTATTAACAGAGCATTTCCTTTAAGGGGAAAGACAGCGGAAGCAGAAAAAATAATTGCTTATCTTGAAAGATATTTTTCAGGGATAAAAAATTTACTTGACAAAGTATAATTTAAGCTGGTATACTACATATATAAATTAATTTTGGAGGTATTATGAAAATAGGGATTGGATCACTTGGAAGTAATGGAAAAGGAAATTTTAAAGTCAAAGGATTTAGAGCAACATCAGTGTTGGTAGAATATCAAGATGGATCGTCTTCTTTAATATCCAATGATTATATAGAGAAATTCTTAACTGTAATAGCAGAAGATAATCCCATGAGAGATGAACAAGAAGCATCTTTTTATAAAGCCGTTGGTTATCTTTCTGTAAATGGTTTTATTGGTGCTGATGTTGACGAAAAAGCAAGTTCTAAAGAATTTGAAGAAAAATACAGGAATTTTACGGGGCAGTCATTATTAAAAGGGCAACTCGGTTTTTGGTTGGTAAACGGAAAAGAAGAAGGAAAGAGAATGGGGTTTGAAATTATATTTCCTAACACATATGGAATTGATTTTGAAAATTTTGGTTATCATGTAGGGGTCACTAATACAGAAGAAAGAAAAATAAACAGTAACGATTTAGGTTGGAGATTATTAGAACTTGGTTTTGTTCTTGGTAGAAAACAAAATTTAGGAATCATCGAAAAGAACATACCACCAAAGTACATACAGGATTTTAAAGCAGGTTTCACTAAATAAAAAAATTACTTGACAAAATAAGAAAGGAAATGTTAATATAAAGCATGGATAAAATTGCAGGGAAATACAAAGGCACTCAAGATTTAAGACACGTTAATTGTGGAGGTCAACTTGCAATAGAAGCATCAGGAACGATCAGTATTCCTCTTGGTTTTGGTTTTAGGGGAAGTAAATTTGTAATAGACAAAGGGGAATATAAAACCGTCAGGGGTTGGTGTTTTAAGTGTAATACAAAAGGAGTGTTTGTAAAAGAGGGGAGGGGAAAGATAGTAACGGTAAAGCCAAAAAATATTAACAAGAAAATTGAACATGCAAGACAAGGTCTCTCTGCAAAGTCCGCACCTAACAAGGTAGCCGATGACAGAGTAGCCGATAAAACATTAGCCAAAATGGGTCTTGCTTAAGAAAGGGGGATGAGTCCACCGATGAGGAAGAACTAAAACAAAAAAATTTATTGACCTGCATTTAACCTATTGTGGAAAAGTAAAGTAAAATTTGAATACCCGAAACCCCGAAGGGGCATAGCCCCAAAAGAAAGGAGCGTAAATATGACTTGACGACTTAAAAAATAAAAATATAATAAACTTTATATATAACAAGAATCGGCATAATCGGGGGGCTAATAAAGAAACATAAAGCCCCCCGAGCCATTTTTACCTTGACAAAAGTTAATCTATTTTGGTATATTATATATAGAAAGGGTAAACAATGAAAGATATATTACAAGACGTTAAGAAATACATTATTATGTCAATGAAATACTTTAAAGATGGTGAGGTTAAGTGGTATCACTCAACACCTTTAAGTAAGAAAGATGTTGAAGTAAGACTGCAAACCAAACACGCTGACACTGAAATCTTTCTGATTGTTCCTATAACCTCTGACATAAAGGTGGTGGTGTAAATGGGGACAAGTGTGGCTATCATTATCGCTGTTGCGTTTTGGGCTGTATTCTTGAGGAACTAACATGGGATCTGAAAAGGTATACAAACAATCAGAGAGAATAACACAAGAGATTGATAAACGTGCTGTTGTGTTTGCTAATGATAATCTTATCAATCCTACTGCATGGGAAATATTGTTTGTTAAAAATGCTATGTTAATAGGCTCTTCTATAGCCTTAGAAAGTGAGGTCATGAATGAAAAATTGGACAGGGAACAGATGGAGAAAGAACATTAATCCTTCTTTGTTTGAACCTATTGAAGAAAAACCCGTTCTGGTATTCGATGGTAAGAATCAACACGCTTTATCATATCACAAAGAGGATAAGACGTTCTCAATTTGGGCATCTGACTTCTCTGTTGGTCAACACAAAGTACCACAAACCATTACAGTAAAGATTAAAAGCAACAATCACATTAAAGATTTCAAGCTCTCTGATTCTTTCAAAGATATTGAAGGGGAGATAACACATTGGATTTATAATGCTGTTGATGGCTCTGCTTTCTCTCTGTTTGTGTGGAATGACTAACACCAACACCCATCCCTCTCTCCTCTCTGGCTCTCTAACCTATTGAAGTTTTAAACGACACAGAAACGTAAATAACAACCAGCAGTCAACCCATCAACAACCCATCAATCAACATCAACAACCCATCAGTCACCGCTCCCATTTTCCCATCTAATTGTTTAACCTATTGTAAAATTTTAGAGCTGGCGATCGGTGACGGTGATGGTTGGTTTCGTTTATTTAGGCAACGTAGCAGTTGTATACAAAAATAGAACATATGTATACAATAACAGAACAAACGTATACAAAAATAGAACGTTTACAAATTAGCAACATATGTATACAAAAATAGAACAGACGTATACAAGAATAGAACGTTTACAATTTGTAAACACTTGTATACAAAATGTAACTTACTGTTTACAAATAAGTAACAATATGTAAATTTTATTTTACATTAAGCATTTGATAAAGTATTTGTTATCTGGCATGATTCGTGCTAACAGTAAAAAATTATTTTTCGTTACCATAAATATTTTAAAAAAAAGACTTGACTTTAATTTCTGGCTATGATATTCTATATATAAGATTAAAGAAAAGGAGAGAACAAAAAATGGCAAACAGAGAAATCATAGTGGAAGTAAAAGGAATAGGATTAGTAAAAAATCCTTACCTGAGAGAACAAGACGCAGAAAGATTAGGGAAAGAGTCAAGGTGTATCTGCTGTGGTAATACCTTTAGCATGGGAATGGCAGAACTTGACAGAGCAAAACTTGACGACAAATTCAAACCTGTAAAAGAAGTGGAACTGTATAAAATTGTAAATGCAAAAGATTTACATAATGGTTATGCACTTACAGTTTTTAAAAGAGAAGAATTTCCAAAAGACATTGAAACTCAATCGCTGTTAAGTCAGGCAACGTTCTTTGGTTTACAGTGTTTCAGTGTCAAGGTATGTCCTAACTGTTACAGCAAGAATATGTCAGAAGAAGATTGCGTTGAAGCAACGTGCTATATAGGTAAAGGTTCAGGGAAAATATCAGGTCATATGGAAGATAACTAAACAAACAGGGGGGATTTTCCCCCCTTCTTAACTTAACCTATTGAGGTATTATAAAATGTTTAAGTGTAAATGTGGAAAGAGCTTCAAGGATTTTAGAAATGGTGGTTTTATTCAAAACCTAATTGTTCATTGTCCTGAGTGTGCAGGGAATAAAACTTTTACAGTTAATGTCAATGGTGCTGTAAAACATACCACGTTCAATGAAGCACTAACCATGATAAGAGGATTAAAATAACAAATAATTTGTTGTTTAACCTATTGAGGAATTTATGAAAAAATACGGATATGGATTAGAAACAGGGGCATTAAGTTGTGCTGTTGGACTTGAGGATAATGTAAATGCTTTGTCTAAGTTAGAACAAGTGGGAACAAATGATGATTTTAAACTAACACTTGTTATTGAGGGCATGGATAAAAGTCAAGTTTGTGCTGTAATGACCATAGTAAATGCGTTAAAACTCAACCTATTGTAACAACCCCCCACCACGCCCCCTCTCTCCTCTGGCTCTCTATTATTAATGGGACATTTTGTCCGCTTAGTTGTCCGTTTAACTACCTATATATAACCAGCATCAACCCCAACACCAAAACAAAAATCAAACCAGCACAAACCCGCTCCCATCGATGTAAAGATTAACCTATTGAAAAGATTTTAGGAGTGGCAACCCGCTGGAGACTGAGTTCAGCAGGTCAACAAGTGTGTAGGTGTAGTTGATTGTTTATTTAGGCAACGTGGCAATTGTATACAAAAATAGAACAAACGTATACAAGAATAGAACGTTTACAAACTGTTTACAAATTAGCAACACTTGTATACAAGAATAGAACGATTGTATACAAATTGTAAACAGTTGCTACGGTGTATACAAAAGTAGAACATATGTATACAAATTAGTAACAAGCAATAAACATATATTATTATATATTAAATTGCTTATGATAACGACAAAAACCATACCATGTTAAAAAACAAAATTCGTGCCAACTAAAAAACCATAGCAAAAGGTATGCCAGAAAAAATAAATTTATTTTTCGTGATATAAAAAAATTACTTGACATTTTAATTTATAGCTGGTAATCTATATATAAGAGTAAGGAAAAAGAAAGGAAAGAACATGAAAGAATTTGAACCAAAAAGAACCAAAAAAGCATTTCAGCAGTTAGGCTTTTACGAAGTAAGGAATAACAAACACCTTGTAATGAAACGTGAAGGTGATATAAACCTTATATCATTAAAGGTAAACCATTTAAGACAACCTATGAATATTGGTTTAATCAAAAGGGAACTAAACAAAGTAAATATACCTTATGATATGTTTTTAAACATATATAATAAGGTATAACGAAAGGAAAGAAAATGCAAGATTTATGCTCAATGTTCAGCAGTAATGAAAAGAAATTCAGGGGAGGTGGTTTCCTTGAAGAAGGCGAAATCATAGAACCTGAGATTATGGCTTTGAGTCAGGAAACTTTTGAAGAACCTGAAATGGAGGGATAATATGAGCAAAATAAAAATAACCTTGAACGAAGCAGAATTAAAAAAAGTCAATGATATGGCAATCGCATATTTAAGAGGTGATAGGTGCTTTCTTTGTGGTGCTAAACATTTACCACTTAAAAAAGTTCCTGAGGGTCATGCTTGTGGTAGGTGTTGGCACTATCTCAAACAAAAAAGCATACAACACAAAGTCAATTTGTTTGCATAAGAAAGGATAGACAATGTACTATATAAGAATAGCACAAACCATTTTGTTTTTACTTTTCGTTTTATTACCATAACCTATTGAAAGGAAATCAAATGAAAAAAAGCGATAGAAGGGATGTTATCATGATAGCTGTTATTATTGTACTGTCTGCCTGTATTAGCTTTTTCGGTCTGAATTATCTCAAACCTGTTGTGAATGATAGGGATTGTATCTTTGTTATTATATTGTTTATAATGCTGTCTGTTGTAGGCATTAACTTTTACGCACAATACTTTAGTAACATTTAGTAAGGGAAAGGATTAATCAATGAAAAATAGCTGGCTCGAAGCAAAAAGAGAAATCATGTTTCCTGAGTGCAAAGACTTTACTGAGTTGTTTACAGTACAAACCAAAAGACAATGCTTTTATGAAAAGGGTATAGAGGTATCAACCTATTGCTCAATTAATGAACACGGCTTTCATCATTCATTAGAGGTCATGCCTAAACCCTGTTTGTTAGAGTTCATAAGAGAACATATGATACCTGTATCAGGTGGTGTTTTCTTTGATGTTACCATTCATAAAGGTGGTCAATCACTTGTAACAGTAAAATACAATTGTATTTGTGGTGGTCGCTGGCTCGCAAGAGTTCAAACCAATACAATACTATTTTAAGAAAGGGGAATATATGGAAGGTGTTTCTATCATTGTTGCTGTGATTGTGTGGTCTGTCTTTCTAAAATAAAGTAATTCTGTGAATCTATCTGGATACCTGCTTGTGAGGTATCCTTTTTTTTGCCTGAACCATGAGTCGCCCATCACCGCTCCCATCAATGCCCCTGAATTCCATAGTTTAACCTATTGAAAAGTTTTTAGAAGCAGCACATCAGGAAGGGACCCGCTGATTGTATCCCCCATGTATCCCACCTCAACAACCCCCTCCCCTTGGCAGCTCTCCTCTGGTATAGTTGTATGTTGTTGTTTTTATTAGTTATTTATAGATGAACAAACAGATGGTGCAGAGATGGTGCTTGGAGATGAGTGGAGGGATGAGAGTTGGATGGGTGCAGAGATGAGCTTTGTGTATTAACCTATTGAAAGATTTTTAGTTGAAGGCAAGGGACCTGTACTTTTAGGATGAGCAGGTGCAGAGGTGCAAGAAACTTGGCAGGTAATCCAGAGGCTGTGTAAAAATTACTTGACAAAATAGGTATAAGCTGGTATGATACAATCAAGATGAAAGAAAGGAGGTAGATATTGGAATCTATCATAATCGTTGGGGCTGTAACGTTTTGGGCAATCTTTTTAAGATAAGGGGGAATCTATGAACAAGTAACAAGCAAATATGTTATAATAAAATTTCATTGTAGTCTTATCAAACATAGCAGAAGGGGGGAGGTAAAACTTCCCCTTTTTGTTTTTACTTGACAAAAGTAAAATAATGTGTTATGGTACATATACCATTTAAATTGTCTGTAAAACGCAAGAAAGGGAAGTGTCGAGACTTCCCTTTTTTGTTATCAGGTACTTATAAAATGCATAAGAAAATAGCACATAAGATTAAAGAACATGGGGGCAAAGCCTACCTGGTTGGTGGTGTTGTCAGAGACACCTTGCTGGGTAAGGAGTGTAAAGATATAGATATGGAAATTTATAATCTACCTATTGCAGAATTAGAATCCATACTACTTGAATTTGGTGATGTGAAGTTTTGTGGTAAGAGTTATGGTGTGTTTAAACTTGGCAATATGGATATAGCAATTCCGAGAACTGAAAGGAAAGCAGGAGAAGGACACAAGGCATTTGATATTCAGGTAGATCCTTTTATGCCCTTTGAGGAAGCCTGTAAGAGGCGTGATTTAACTATCAATGCAATGTTAATGTGTCCACTGACTAACGAGATAATAGATCCTTTTGGTGGTCAACAGGACTTAAACAAAGGAATCATTCGGCATGTGAATGACGCTACATTTGCAGAAGATCCATTGAGAGTGTTGCGTGTTGCTCAGTTTATGGCACGGTTTGGGTTTGTTGTTGACGATACAACAACAGAGTTGTGCAAAACATTACTTGACGAACTTAAAACCTTGCCTAAAGAAAGAGTCATGCAAGAGATCGAGAAGATACTGTTGAAAGCAGAATATCCGTCTACTGCGTTTAGATACATGGAAGAACATGGCATTCTGGAAGTCATACTACCAGAAGTTGTAACCATGAGAGGAGTAGAACAAGGAACAGATCATCATCCCGAAGGAGATGTATTTGAACATACTATGTTTGTGCTTGATACTATACCTATTGCAGAAAGAAAACTGCATATAATGTTAACCTTGCTGGCACACGATTTGGGTAAAGCTGTTGTTGGTGGTCTGCGTGATGGTGAATCTGTCCACTTTAAGGGGCATGGACATGCTGGTGCTGATATTGCAAGAGTCATGATGGGTCGTTTAACCACAGAGGTAGAACTAACGGAACAGGTCGTTAACTTGGTCAAACACCACATGAGACCTTATGATTTGAAAAGGTCACCACACAAGACTACAATCAGACGTTTAGCCCTAAAGGTAGACATGGAAGACTTGTTGACTGTCCACACAGCAGATAAGAAAGGTAGAGGTAAAGATCACACAGTTGATTTAGAGTATGTGGATAGGATAAGAAACCTATATCATGATATAAAACATGAGATTACACCTTTTATCAAAGGAAGAAACTTAATTAATCTTGGTTTGACACCTTCCAGAACATTTGGCAAGATACTTAGGGACATCTTTGAAGCTCAGCTGGATGGGGAGTTTGCTTCCACAGAGGAGGGGATTGAGTACACAAAGCAATATCTGGTCAGGATGGGGTTGCTTTAGCCCCATCCAAAACCTTAACCTATTGGAAAATTTTTTTGAAGAGGATGGACCATGAGCATAGGGTATCCCCATATGATGTTATTCAAGGAGAGGGTTGAAAAGAAAATCCCCATGAGACTGCGTGGTTTACGCCTTCACTTTATCGAATATAGAAAAACAGGTGGTGTGTTTTTAACCTTCCCCTTGCTTGATATGGTGCGAAGTGCTATAGCTAACGACATTGTAGGTGTTATTGGTGCTAACCGTATCAAACTAAAGGTGCATTTAAGTAATAAAACTTGACAAATCAAGACGTTAGCTGTTATAATATAACTATGAATAGAGAGGACTTCACAGAAGGATCAGTAGAGCAGGTAATATTTGATTACTGGGATGGTAAAACAAAAGATTTAGAACAAGAACTTACCAAGGTCAATAAAAAAGAGCTGGTGGAGTTTATTGCAGAGGTACAGAGCAAAGGTTTGTTTGAGGGTTATTGTCATGATTAGTAAGGTTAAGAGAAGCTACAGGCAGACAACCTTTCACTATACAGGATATAATACAATACCAGCCAAGTGTGGTCTTGAGATACACCAAAATCACAAAGAATGCGTTGTAATACTACAAGAATTACCTGATAATACAGGTGCAAGTATTACCAATGCTATAGAAAAGCTTGCTACACAAGTATATAGTAGGTATTTGCAAGGTGTAGAACCAGAAACAATACAATGGATTGAGCATTACACTGAGAATGTAGGTGGAGAAGATCATTATCTTGTCAAGATGGGCTTTAAAAGAGGAAGATTTGTTAATCCAAGCTGGCAGATAGTCGATATAAAGGAGGTATTGAATGAGCAGGATTAAGGGTGTTTTTAAAAATGTTTTTATTAACCTATTGATGTTTTTTACGAAATGCAGCTGCGTCTTCAAAAGGAAGACCTTGAAGGATCTTGGGGATGAGATCCATACAGGTGTTTCCCCCGAACTTGCCAATAAAATATTTGAGCAGGTGAACCAAGGGGGTGATGTATTTAACTTCGCCAAAACACAAAATACCATTAAGAATCAAGATGTTGAGAGTTACACAGTTGTATTGAAGGGGAAATAGTGCATAGTTTACCTGAGATAGAGCGTGTAATGGAACTTGAACGAGATAGAATAGAAGCTGTATGCAAGAAGCGATTATTGAGGCACATCAGAGTAATGGTGTGGAATAGGTGCATGAGCTTACCTGCATTAATATTGTTTAGTATACAGAGCAGTATAGAAGGTGTGCAACGTGAAGCTGTATAAACTACAGTTGAATGGCAAGAAAGCATTACATAATGTATATTTAGGTATGGAAAGAGCCTTAGAACCTTTGGAAAGAGAGCTGGCGTGTTTTATACCATTGTCAATTGGGAATGTGGTTTGGAGTCAGTGTTTTGATGGTTTGGTTTCGCCTATACAAGGTGATATTTCAGCCCATGTAGAAATAGCTGTAAAGAGAACCTATCATGCTGGATAGAGCCTGTATATTTACAACCAGCAAGAAGCTTTTTAGATTTAGACAGAACCTTAATAAAGATATCAGAGACATTGTACCAGACCATATAAGATTACAGCTTCGTAATATTACCAAGATAGATATGAATATCAATCAATTGAGGGGAATTAGAATGTTAGAACGCCCTATTCATATTTTATGGCATACAGTAAGCCTTTGATATTAGCTAACATACCAATATATAAGGAAAATTACATGATTTCAGCATTAAAAGACACCATAGACCTGCAAATACGAGATAAAGCACCAATCATACAGGGTAGAGGATATGTTGACCAGAGATTCGCATTCAAACAGCTTGTAGCAAGTAGAATTATGGGATTTAAGGGTACATTATTAGGTATAACAAAACAAGTGATTATTAGCCATGTAGAGAGCCTATGCAAGAGGTAAACACATCCCTTGGTAATATGGCAAGACGGTTAGTTGACCCATTACAAGAGCTAAGTACACGTAGACAGTGGAATGACACAATAGATACGATACGCTGTAAAAGACACCTTATCAATACCACGATAGCCATATCAGACTTCACATTAACACTAAGAGACCTGGCATTTGTTATAATAGAGGATGTAAGTAACCAATGTATGAACAAGAGACAACGTAGAACAGGTATGATAATAAGGTGGGGTTATGGGGAACAGCCTATCGCACAAACTAAACATAGACTACCATAGCTGGTAGCTTAGTAGTATAACGATAACCACATGTAACAAAAGGATAATATATGAGAGTATTATTAATAGACGACATTAGAAACATTCCAGCAGATCAAACAGCCCGATCATATCAGGCTGCCATCGATGCCTTGAAACAGGAGTGCTGGGACAATGTGCTGCTTGATCATGACCTAGCTGACTTCGATGAGTCTGGCAAAGAGTGGACAGGATACCACATATTGTGTTGGCTTGAGCAAAACACACAATATATACCAAAAAACATTACGCTTATAACAATGAACCCCGTAGCGAGAAAAAAGATGAATCAGGTCTTGGTGAAACTGTATCCCGATGCCCTTTATAACTTTACTTATTTTACTTAAACCTATTGGAAAATTTTAACACCATAACCAGCAGCTTCCCATCCTTGTTGTTGGCGAGTCCGATCATTTGTTTAGAAATAACGCACCTTAAAGAATCAATCATTAAAACAATAAATAGAATAATTAATGAGGATAACGCCTTTCCTGTAAACATTTACAATGCACATTATGAGTATTTAGCCCGAACAGTTGCTTGTAATAGCACAACCTTAAATGAGTTAAAGAAATTGACATGAATCTAGTGGAAAAAATAACACCATTAACCGACAGTATAGCAAACATAATACAGAATAATATTAAAAACGCGGTTTATGCACGTTACTATGAGGAATGCCCTTATTTAATTTTTGCTGTATATGACGCAATGCACATATCCATACTGGAAGAGTTTAAAAAACTATGAATAGTTATGACGGATTTGGTGAGAAGATTACTGCATTGATTAAAATTAAATTGCGAGATCCCTTTGTATTTAAAGATTACCCCTTTGGTACGGTGTTTGATTGCCTTATGTGGGAACAGTGTAGTTTGTTGTTCAGAGAATTAGAACGCTTTGAACCCATACACCAACGGGGGAATATCGTGCTGGATATTGTAAAGCTCGGCACAGCAACAGAAAAGTTTGACCGTTATGTGCAACTTGAGGGGGATTATTACGAGATATTAAAAGATAACCCCACCAATCGATAGCCAATCAGTTCACCAGCTTCCAGCCAGTCTTCCCA
>WSSedA2C3DRAFT_1000021_pt1 | contig 27174 bp, 25 predicted proteins | sample WetSurSA2Cattail_FD_9486 | JGI IMG/M metagenome (IMG submission 9486) | reverse complement strand
CTAGCCTTTGTCTTCTTAGCATAAGGACCATTGCTAGGAGCAGCTCCTGCTGTACGTGCGTATGTGAATCCTACAGCACCAGGAAGAGATCCTCCCATAGCAAACTGACCACCCCACGCAGGACTGTAATTGCGTCCTTTGGTGTTGTATGCCAATCCCTTGAACCCTGGAGGAAGTGATACATCAGGATTATTTGGGTTGGCTTTCTTCCCATAGTTATCCTTGGTCTTTTGTTTTAAGACCATTCCTCCTTGTTCATATTTATCTAACCAGTTGTTCATTATTTATAAGAGATTTGAGCTGGTGTGTAAATAAACTGAGAAACCAAGTGTGCATCATATCTGTTATCAAGGATGTGTCTCACCTTAAGTTCCTTAGCACGTAGAGGTTCCTTCTTGAAGGATCTCTTACCATAATCCATATTCACCTGATTCACCACCTTATCCAAAGATAGAGATTCGCACGTACGTACGAACAGAGGCAGTTGCTTGTCTTTTACCAATGACCAGAATGTATTGTATTGATAGAAGTTATCACTCTTTGTGAATGTAATTGTCTTACTGTCAGTGTTGTATATAGGATACTTCAAGTATTCCTTTAGGTTGTTGATTGGTTTAGGAACCAACTCAAGCACACCTGTACTCTGTTGACCGTTGTAAAGGACAGCCTTATTAAACCAAGCATTGTCGGTTTCTATCTTACGGTTGTCATCAGATATACCATCTGGGTCAGAGAAGTATCTGTATGCCTTGGTGTAATCTTGTACACTCTGTAAGATTTCATCCTGATACTGATAGGCAAAAGGATACTCAATGATGTATGGTTCTATGTTTCCATAGAAGTAGTTATACACCACTGGATTCTTCAGGTGCCTCCAGATACAAGCAGTTGATATTTGGTTATACGTGGTAGCTGCTAAACTTACAGGATTAACTGTAGTGACAGGGAAGTTTTTCTTATTCTTGCACTTACCTGTGGATTCTACAGTGATGACATTAACAAGATCATCTACAACATAGCTCACCCCAGAAATCAAATCCTGCTTGGAAACACCCGTTGCTAGAGTGTTTCCAAGTTGGTCAATGATTGTAAAGGGGCCCGCAGTGGGTCCTGAGCTAGTTAATTTTATGATGATTGTCTTAGCCATTCTTATTTATTTTAGCAAGCGTTAACTCCGTCAACTGAGATGTATGCAGTTTGTGATCCAGATACTAATACAGAATAGTTGTATGTACATCCAAATCCACCAGGTCCTGAAGGACAAACTGATGTGCTTCCTGCTATTGCCTGAGTATTTGAGTCAGTAAATGCAATGCTATCTCCTGCAGTGATTCCACTTATTGTAAACATATAATTACAAGATGATGTTGGTATAGCACCAGCATTGAAATTTGGTCCTGCATTTATACTAAACTGTAAACTACCAGCAGATGGGGCATTTATGTATTTTGCATAAACTAACAACTCAGTAGGTGCTGCTGTACTAGACGTGGTTGTTGTAGTACTAGAAGTGGAGGTTGTGCTAGATGTAGTGGTAGTGGTTGTAACTACTGTAACGTCTATGTAGTTTACACAAGTGCCTGTAGACTTTATTCTTATAGTTGTTGTACCATTAGGTACAAGCGCAGAAGAATAACCAGCTACAAGAGCTGCTTTAGACACCCCTGTTTCAAATGCTGAAACATAACCATCTACATTCGAGTAGAGATCAAAAGGACCTGTATCTGCTCCAGCTGTTGTTAATGTTATCAATACTGTCATTGTATATAATATTTAAAAGTTATGGTAATACCTCCTGTTCAACAGCTGTTCCAGCCAGTGAGCAATCAAGACTAGTGGTTGTAGTAGTAGTTGTTGTACTGCTACTGGTTGTAGTGGTAGTTGTTGGTGTTGCTGTAGTGGTAGTCGTAGTGGTCATACCTGCTACATTGCATATAATTTGCACTGTAGTTGTACAGTTGAAGTCAACACCGTTAAATATAATATTATTTGTTCCTACAGGTATTGTCTGTGTCTGAGAATCACCAAGACTATCTATAATCGTAATTGTTTGACCAGCAATACCTGATGTTACAGAAAGTAAGTCTACAGCATAAACATTGGGAACAGTCAAAACATTTGACAATTGACCACTTATTGTAGTTGATGGGGTGCTTGGGAAAGCACCGCTTGTTACAACAACAGATGCACCGCCAGCATCCATACCACTAATGTCTAAGTCATCTGAGTTGTTCACTAAGGTGAATGTTCCAACACAAACAGTGGTGGTGGTAGTAGTGGTTGGGGGTGCAGTGGTGGTAGTAGATGTTGTAGATGATGTGCTAGTAGATGTTGTAGTTGTACTACTAGTAGACGTTGTTGTTGTACTAGTGCTACTGGTGCTTGTTGTGGTAGTAGTTGTACAACTAGTGATGTATACAATCAATCCACCTATCACCTGGAACACTGTGTTAACAGATTGAGAAGCTCCTGTGAAATACCAACCGTCAGGGATTGTTGTACAATCCTGTGTACCGTTAGTTACAAACACTCCAGATCCAAGATAGAGTCCTTCATACACTATAGTGAGGAAGGTAGGCACAACGTTTACATACGATCCACCAAATGTATTCAGATAGGCAACAGCGTTACATGCGTCTGATTGACTTCCTGTAGAAACCACATTGCTTGGTGGAGATATAATGTTGTATCCTGTAAAGAATACATCCTCTATCAAATCTTCAGGTCTTGTACAAGGAGGTGGTCCAGGAGGTACTGTTATCACAGCTGTTCCTGATAATGTACAACTTGTTTCTGTAACAGTTCCTACAAGATTACAATTTAATGTAGTAGTAGTGGTTGTGGTTGAGCTTGTGGAAGTGGTAGATGTACTAGATGTAGTAGTGGTGGTTGGAATAGGTCCAGGAACACCAGCTATCACCTCAAAGTCATCACAACATCCATTAAGACCAGAATAGAAGAAGTTGTTCTCACCAATATACCAGTTAGGAATGTAGCTATGGAAGCTTATCCAACTCTTAGTGTTGAAGTTGAAAGACACTGTCCAGCTCTTGTTACAGAAGTAAGTTTCGTCTGTTAGATACACTCTCTCACGTACAGTGATTGGTTGTAGAGTGGTGGTGGTAGTTGTAGAACCAGGAACTAATGTAGTGCTGGTAGTAGTTGTACCATAAGGGATTTGTTTGTATGTCTTCTCGACATAAAACTCTCTCTTTACAGCATCGTATTTAACATCCTTGCTCTTTGGAACATAGTCAAGCTTAGTTATCAAGACCCTGTCATACTTGCTATCAAACACACCATGCAGACCAATACCTGTAAAGTGGTTGTCTGTTGGTACATCTGGGAAGTAACGCAAGATTTCAAATGCCAGGTGGTCTGTAAAGAACCTATTAAGTCCTGAACCAAATCCTGACAGATCTACAGCTTGTGTACCAGTGATGAGAAACACTTGACCACGTTTAGCATCCACACTCACCTGTCCTTGTGGAATCTTTAACAACATCTTGTTTTGTGTTCCTACATATCCCAAATCAGTTTCTGCGAAGTCAATCGGAGGAGCTGATCTAAAGAACTGAGGATTACCAACATACGCTGCCTGAGGATTACTTGTATCTATTGTAAGGAGGTTGTTGTACAGAAGTGTCTTGTTCTCAAAACGAGCAAGCACTGCCTTGTTCTGAATTCCATCTAGGGATACAAGATCTCCATAGTTCTGTGGGAAGTCATAGTAAGATATGGCTCTGTAAATCAACCAGCTGTTCACTCTATTATCGGAGTCAATGTTCTGAGAATCAGAATAGATAGCTCTGAAAGGATAGTAGGTGAAGCAAGGTTTGTCCCAGTCAATGGGTAGATTTGTAAATGTATTCTCTCTATTCTGCTTAGAATAGGTAACATTATAATAGTAGGTGTTGTCCTGAACAATAGGAACATAACTTTGCTGTACCCAATCATCAGGAATACCTGTGCTCACGTGAGGCCAGAAGTCACCCTCTCTATTGTTGAAAGCTTGACGTAAATCAACGTTATAAGAACTCTCACAATAGAAATTAGGAATACCGTATGCAAACATATAGAAGTATCCATCATAGAATGTTCTTCCAGGGTTGCTATCTTTAGCAGCAGGAGGTATTACAATTTGACTGTTGGGACAATCAAAGTTGTGAGCCTTATAGGATATGATGTTTGACAACACACCTACACCTGTAATATTGTAGTCTCTAAGAATAGAACGTGCTGAGTGCCAGTATTTTGGATAGGCTATATTACCTATCTCATCATAGAATATATCACTATCATCAGGAGCATTCACACGGTTGTCAATAAAGAACGGGAGCTTGGTCTTGAATGCAAATCTGCTAATGAATGTATCACCACCAAACACTGTTTGTATGTCGGGAGTGGTGTCATCCACAAGCACTTGGAAACCAGTGTCCACTGTGCTATAAGAATAGATTTGTCCGTATTGGTTAACAAATACATTCTTAAGAGATGCGTAATAAGAAACAACAGACATGTCTTCTTCCTTAGCAGGAATGTCACAATTACCTATTCCTGATATAGTGAATCTTGATATGTCTGTAACTATTGAGCTTCCTGCAGACAGCATGTTAGGGCTTTGGTCTGGGAAAGGAAGACCTGGTCTATCTAGATCAGTTCTTAGGTAGACAGATGATTCTCTTTGGAAGTTGTTGATGTTGTATACATCACCAACGTTTTGTACACCAGGGATGAGGTATCTAGCAATGTCAAGATTACGTTGCTTAATCCCTTGGTTATCAGGAACTCCTACACCATAGTTATAATCTCCTATAGAGTTGAAAGAATAGGCATAGTTCTTCCTCGTGATACCATTTACATATATTGTCAAATAAGCCTGATATGCTGTAAACATAGCAGTGGCGTTAAATGGTGTAGTTTGATTGCCTAATTCCTCAGCACTTTCAAGAGCATCACGTTGAGCTTCTTCTGTTAAGAGTTTGTACTTAGCGTTATCTCTCACCTCAACAAAGTGACCCTTACCTCTACCAAACATTACACTCTCAAGCTTCAGAACACCACCTAGGAAAGGCTGTCCAAAAGAAGTTTCAGGAGAGTTAAATATCTGTCTGTATTTCTCTGTAAATCCAGGTTGAGGAGTTTCTCCTTTACAATCTGGACCTGTAACTAACACAGGACCAGTAATGCATATATTATCAGGATTCTGTATTGCTGTAGGTCCACCTGTGTTAGGAACTACATTTAATACTAAAGTTTGTACATTTGGCCAACCGTTAACCCATGCTGTTGTAACACCTGTTGTTGTATCATTCCATTCAATTCTACCTCCCGCTTTAAGAAATGTAGGAGGACATATTGTTACTGTCCACACTTCATAGGTAGAAAGTCCAACAGTGCCTTTGGCAGGGGGAAGAATTCTAGGTTTACCTATTGAACAAACTTGTTGGGGACCTGTCGTAAAATACTTTTTCTTTGTTAACAGACCATTATTACAATTGGTATATTCTATTTCTGCAAAACTAGGACCTCCATTCGGATCTAATCCAAGTGCAGTTATAGATACAGTGTAACCTTCACACACCTTTGCATATGCATTATTTGTTGCATTTAGAAACGGGTCTGCGTTAAGATCGTTGTATGGATAGTTGGGGTAGTAGTAGGTTTCTTCTTCCCTCTCATACGTGTTTACGTTCCTAAGCATACCCTTAGCAACAATAGACTTGTTTGTGCCACGATCAGCACGGATGATTTTGAATGCTACAATATCATCTTTCTGCTCTGGTGTAAGATTGGACGTTTGGATGAGTGTGCTCACAAGTTGTACATCTAATTGTACACCAATAGGGAACACAGCATCATTACCCTGAACCATGCCTGAAGGTCCTGTAAATATCTTAGATTCGTAAGCAGGACTTACATTGATATCAGGAAACTTGTGGTGTCTGATAGGTTGACCAGCAAGGTCACCCCATACATCTTTGTTACATGGGTAGGTATCTGTAGATTCCCAATAACCAAACTCACCATACTGATAAGGACCTCTGTAGTCAGGAGCTGGAGAATATCCAGGACTTGTACCAATTACAGATCCTGTATTGTAGATTTTCCAATAAGCACTATATCCTATTCCTCCAGATGTGTAATCAGGAACGCCTATAAAGTCTGGGTTGGTATCTGGTACATCAGGTTGCAGGTTCTCTGCAGGACCTTTGATTCTACCAGGAATATGGAAACCATCTGTTTGCTTACCATTCTTAAGCAAGAACACTATCTCAAAAGCATACACCTCATCTCTCAAATAACCTCTGAGATTGGTGGCATTCAATTCATCTGAATAGTTTTGGTCAGCAGGAATTCTCCAGCTTTCCCATAACAGAGGAATTTGACTAGCAATGCTTTGGTAGTTAATACGATCAATAGATGTAAGTTGATCCCATATCAAGACATCTTGTGCAACGGTGAGATCTTGAGCAATATCGTAATAGGGGAACTTCTCAAATATGTCATTGATGGTCAGTCTAATTTGTGTTACGTTCTGACCAGTGTATGTTATTTCCTTTTGAACAGCATCAATATAATATGTACCAACCAGCTCAACGGAAGTGATGTCATTGATTGTCTTAATCACCGCTAAGTTGAAATACTGGTATAGTCCTGTGTCCTCAAGATTGGTTATATTGAGGATGATAGACTTCCCAACAGGATAGTTGAAGTTCACTGATGTAATGAACTTATCAGCAATAGGTGTTGGGTTAGTAACAGAATAATAGGAAGTGTAAGGATTGCCCTGAGCATCAGAGTATTGCGCAGCAAACTGGTATGTACCAGCAATCAGATTACCTGTGTTTATAACATCAGTTACCTCCAGTTGAGGGATGTTAAAGTTGGGTTGAAGCTTGAGTTGATTGCAATCCAGGTCATCTGTATATTCTGGATCACAGAACGGAGTTCCAGATTTTAGAACTTTTGGAACATTATCAATGTCCAAATATCTCCTAGGATTGAACCCATCTGTCCAATAAATCTCTGTGGTGCAATTGGTTATCTTATGTGCCACCTTATGAATAGGGTAGCTGGTATTGAAGTTGAGGCAAGGAGCATTTACAATAACACGGTAGATACAATCGTTGTTCTCCATATATCCAATCTGACTAGCCCCTGTATCAGGATTGGTGATGAAGAATATATGTTTGTTCTTCTCTTGGATGAAGTGGTTACCTATAAGTACAAAACCAGAAGGGAACGTAACACAAAGTTCGTTCCCTGGCTCATTCTGATAGTTTACAGAATTAGCATCATAGTTTTCAACAGCAGCATTTAATGCATACGTCAATTTCCCCTTCGCAATTTGGTTAGGGGTTTGGTCCATGTTAAGACCTGTAGTAGCATTGTTATACTCCTGTCTAATATTACCTTGTTCCTGTTCAGCCATTAGTATTAATTATTGCGTCTCCAACCATATCTACTGGTACGGTTGGGGAGTTCATACATGTTAAATCTGTTCAAGTCATTCTTAATCCTACGTTGCTTAGTCCAAGGATCTTGCTTCTTAATCTCAATGTCAGCCATGATGAACGCTTCTTCAGACTGTTGTTTGTAGTTCATCATCTTCCTTTCTAGCTGATTGTATGTCTCATCATTCACCTGGTTGGTTAGAGTTTCTATCACTTTATACTTAATGAAAGCTTCAATATACTCCCTGATACGATAGTTGTCAGGAATCAATTGATTGCCACCAGGGTCATATGCTGTAGAATAGAAAAGCAGATGCACTACACCGTTACGGAAGTTAGTGACAAACTTATTATCTCTGATGTCAAATGAGTCATACCAAGAGGAACCAGGAGTGAACTCATTAATGGGAGGTGCTTGTGCATAGAACTCCCAGTTGTTGGTATAGTCTACACCACAGTTACCTTGTGCGGATATATTACCAGGTTTTAGTAGGTATTCTCTACGATAGCTAACTGCTGTTTGATTATTAGTCTTGTACACTGTCTGAACTAGTTCAGGCATACAAGAGCCATCGCATCCTACATTACCACAACAAGGACTAGGGATGGGACAATCTGTGGTGATAGGACTCACCTGAATTGTTGTAGCTGTAGCAGCTTGTGAGTAAAATGAGTTAGCCTGTTGATAAGGAAAACCATTTACAGCTGTACACATCCAAGCCTCTCTTACAGCAAAGAAGTTGTCTGGGAGTCTAGCTTGATAGTCGTTAATGTATAGGATTTCCTGAGAAATCACATAAGTGGTTCTGCCCAACTTCCTTAGACACTTGTCCAGATAGGTGGGGAACATCAAATCATCAACTGCCCCTGTATCAAAATAGCTTTTGAATTCCTCCTTAACTGTAGCGTATACAGGCTCAGGGCTGATGAAATTATATTTGTAATAGTATGACATCTATTTTACTTTTTCCATTCGTGGTAGAGATGCTGATATTTGTCATCAGCGTTTAGGTAATGTGAAAGAAGTCTAGACGTGTTTCTGGAAGGTTTGAAGTACCACAACGGTGATTGTCTGAATCTAGCTGTTGACTTAAACCATACCCATCCAAAGAAGAAGCCCTCTGTGTGAAAGTTAAAGTTGTAAATACGTTTACCTTTCTCCTTTGTCTTTTTCCAGTCGATAGGAAGGTTGACAAACTCTTTTCCATGGATGTCTTTTACCTTCTTACGCTTTTTCTTGTTTATAGCAAACTCACCAAAACCAAAAGGTAGTTTTGCTTTCTCTCCTGTCTCAAGAATGTATTCTTTAAACGCATCGTTAAAAGAGTAAACGATGTTTCTCCATTGATCAAAGGTGAGCTTTATGGACGGGTGTTTCTTACAGAAACTGCTGTAGTTTTCTTTGCTGGCGCTTCTCCAGTCTATCTTTACTCTCATATCTTTTATCTCAAGTTTGGAGCGTTAGGTGCTTGACCATCAACTCCATCACTTGTGATGTCTGTCTTCAACTTGAAATACGTAGAGAGAAGCTTCTGAGAAGTGAGCTCCAACACCTGCTTTTCTAAATAGCCAGGAACTGGAGATTCTTTGTCTAATGGATTTACACACAGTTGTTCTGGTGTGTAACTAGGAGTTCCACATCCACACTCTGGATACATTATCTCGTTTGGAACATCTTCCTCAAAAAGAGCAACAAGTCTGATTGCTTTCAAGAGTGGATTGTTCACATATAGATATCCGTTAGAAATCCAATAGTATTCTTCCTTCTTGATTATAGGAAGCTTGAGCAAGTTCACGTATCGGTTGATGGTTATTTCCTTAAGTTTCTTTCCTTGACCACTCATGGCGTTAATTGAATACACACCCTGAATGACATATTGATAATTACCCTCTGTGATCCTAGGCAGCTTGAATCTTGTTCTAGCCACTGTGCAAGGATCAGCATAATCACAACACTCAGAAATAGGAACTTCCACCGTCTCTAAACAAGGGATGGTGGTAAAAACTGTATCGGTTGCCCATAACTTCCTCAGATTAGTCTCACGTTTAATCAAGAGGAAGGCATTGTTCCTAATTTCAGACATGACAGCCCTATCCGTGATCAAGTTGTCTGTAGACAGCAACTTGTGCATGGAGCGCACATCTGAAACTAGCTTCCTAAAAGTTGACATTATAAATACTGTTTGAATATGTTTGTTATCCCGTCTTGAAGATCTATCAAGAACCCTGTCACCTCACCTTTGGTTACGGTGTATCCATTCTTATCATCCCAAGAACTCTTGGCTGTAGAGAATGCAGGTAGTTGATAAAACTTAATACCATTGAAATCAAGACTCATTTCATGGTGTTTGTCACCTGTAAATATGTAGAAGTTGTCATGCTCTGACCATTCAGTTTTGAACTCCATAGGGAACAAGCTAGCAAGCTTTGCAGGTTTTAGAGCATCTCCGTGATTAAACATTAATGCTGATGTACCATAGCTCACATACTTTCTATACCTTGGAGAAATATCAAAGAACACACGGTCTTCGTTTCTGAAATAGGTTTGTAACCAACTGGCTAAATGCCATCCTACATATTCATCATGATTACCAGCTACAAATACAACATCTACATCTCCTCCTTTCTGAAGGAGCAGGTTTATCACACTCACCTCATGATCACATATTGCATGAAAAGAATCGTGATATGAAAGAATATTTTGTTGTGGTGTACCCTTTGTAGTTGTGTTAGTAAACTCACTGTTGAACTCATCAGAACCAATGATATACTTGATGTCTGTGAGATTGTTAGATACAGAAGCTTGATTTAGGATTATTTCCACCCTCTGGATGAAATCACCAAAGCGTTGGTCTATATCATTCTCTCCTCCTATGTCTAGCTTATTTAAATGGGAATCCTGTTTGTTGATGATTAGGCAAGCATCTTTCTTACCTCTTTCATACTTAGGAGCTACTATATCTGGAGATGTTGGTTGATAGCCCTTTAGAAAAGAGATGAAGCTATCTTGAAACACTTGCTCATTTTTCTTCTTACCCAACCAGGCTTTTACTTGGTAGTAAGGTTTGTTGCTATTACCCCAGTAGTTCTGTACGTATTTAGTTATTTCCCACTTCTCTGTATCAATTTTACACTTATCAATTAACTCATCTAGAGTTTTGATTTCCTCTTCGCTATTGAAGACCACCTCACCTGTTCCTTTCTGAACGTCTTCAAAAAACCTTATCACTTGATCTTCAAGTTCTCCAATGTAGTTTGCAACTTCCGCATCTTCCTGTGCTTCTTGTGACCCTCGAAGCTCCTTGATCAAATCATCCACCTCACTTTCTGTAATGTTGAGTTTGTCTGCATAGAACTTTTTGCTCTTTTTCCAATGAAGCATTTGCTCCAGTTGTTGCAGAAGAGATTGATTTTCAGGCATTTACAACTTTTTTGAATTAAAATTGCCCTAAAGATACGAAGGTTTTTTGATATTTTCCAAATTATTTTAACCTTTCTGGTTATCCATTCTAACCAACTTAGTTATAAATAAAAAAACTCCCCAGGGTAGAAACCCCAGGGAGAAACTCTGAAAACCAACAAACAGAGTTTTTTTATTAGTTTACCCTACTGTTGTAGTAGTGGTGGTTGTAGGACATGCTCCAAGATTAGCTGATGACACACCTGGTATAGGAGGCACCACTAATGTTCCTGTACAAGCACATACGTAGATAACGCTAGGACCTGCTACAGAAGTGTTTACAAGAACACCACCGCACTGATAGTAGGAGATATTAACAGGTGACACAGTTGAATTGGTCACAGAATAAAACGTACAAGAAGGACAAGCTATTGTTGTAGTGGTTGTAGTTGTAGAGCTTGTAGAAGTTGATGTTGTTGTTGTTGTTGGACAGCAATTACCTAAAGCCACCTGAAGATTATAGATCTGCTGTTTAAGACTACAGATCTGAGTGTCAATCTTTTGGAAAGCCACAGTTGCTGTGTCATACGTTGCGATCAATGTACAAGATAAATTAGGTCCGCTGTATGCAACATTGTTAGTTGGCGTAAGGGGCGTACTACAAGGATCACATCCGCAGGTTACAACTGGAATCGTTGTACAGCATGGATTTTGTGGAAGGTATATCATTTTATATAAAGAGTTTAACTATTAAGGAATATACATAATGTAGTAGCATCCCAGACCAGGCTGGTAGTTAGCATGGGCTAATCCGCCTCCTGTAGAACCAACACTGACTGCCACAGAAACTCCTGTGAACGCTGTGTTAGTACTGGTAGACGAACTTTTTACGCCATTCATATCCATAAGGTCACCATACGTACCAGGCTCATTCTGATCAGCTTCTCCATGAGCATATGCAATTGTATGCAAGTGTCCAGGATCAGTTACAGTGGCTGTAGCTAGGTGAGAGTGAGCAGGAATCTCTGTAGGTGAAAGAGTTACATTGTTAGAACCAGCAGTTCCCAACAGAGCATAGCTAGGATTACCAGCTATACCAGGATCCACTGCAGGGTTGAAAGGTCCTCCACCCATACCTGTTGTAGCACCAACTGGTACACGTCCTCTTTTATCAGGAGTGCCATTGTTACCATTACAGAGGTATATTTTTTCCCAATCACCAAGTCCAGCACCTGAAGCATCAAACTTACCTGTCAAAGAACCATAGTATTCTACAACAGCATAAGGAACCATGCGGTTATAGAACTTAGTGCTAGTTCCTACACTAGCTGAATAGGCAGCAATGATAGAGTTGATTTCAGAAAGCTTAACATAGTTTGTATCTACATCAAGAGCAAGAGCATCAAGCTCAACCTCTAAGCCACAAAGCTTTGTAATTACAGCTTGCAGGATTGCATGTGTTCCAGAGGAACCAGTTACACCTGTGAGACATCCTATACTGTAAGATGCTTCCAAAGCAGCAAGGTCATCCTCAATAGCAGTGACACGTGTATCGAGTTCACATACAGCTCTGATGATTGCACTAACAACATTTGGAAGGCTAAGGTCTTCACATGATACAAGATTCTTACTTACAATCTCGCAAATAATTTGAGGGTTGATGGGTAGGATTATTCCACTTCCATCGAGAGTGGATGTGAGAAAGGTGATCAATGCTTGCTCAACATACGAAAGAGAGTCTCCTGTCTTGATTCCCAAAATAGGAACATCTACACCCGTATATCTTACACATTGATCAGATGTTGTTTCTACACAACCGTTATAGCAATTTGAACAAATGTTGGACATTTATTTATATTTTAAAAGTTTTACTCTACTCGCAATCATGTTCACCGTGAATGGAGCAGCATAATCGGGGTTACAATACTTATATGTAAGTATTCTTCTGTAGTTTATAAGAGCCAGCATTGCCCCTCCAGGTACAGGCTGGTTCAACATAAACACAACGTTGTTGTATAAGTTGTTTGCAAGAGAAGCTAGTTTACAATCTATATCAGCAATCAATGCTGGAATACTAGCGCATTCTGGACAACTTGTAAGCCTGGGTGATAACATTTCCTATAAGTTTTCTTCCTTGTTTTATAGCACCATTACATGCTGCACAAAGACCGTTAATCAATTGACATCCACATCCAACCTTAGCTCCACAGTTTTTACACATAGCCATATTAGTAGAAGTTTATTATGTAGTTGGTTCCAGAGCAACCACAATTGTTTTTTATAAAGTTATTCAGCATCATATCTGCTTGATTATAAAGTTTGGTTGCTTCAAGATCAGCACAGTTGTTTGCGGCAGCAATAGCTCCTTGCATAAAGAAGTTAATAGAGTTGAGATCCACAAATGCTTGTGTTTTGATAGCTCTATCACACTCCATCATATCAAGCTTCATAAATGCTCCATCAAACTTCTCTTGTAGCTGCTCAACACGCATGATAGACTTCTCTACGAAGTTTATGTATGCAGGAGCTACAGAATATCTTAAACGATAAACCCCATCAGGCAGAGGTTGATCTACACCTACGGGGCTTATTCCTAAGTTTGATGTTGTGAATATGTTAAAGTCGTTAACGCTGAATGGTTTTATAAATGTTCCAAATCCAGGAACCGTAATTTCAATTGTAGCTCCAGAAACAACAGGAGGATTAGTTGGATAAACGGAAGCATCAGCAACCCCAAGTGTTTGCACATTGTATGTTGGAATTACTAATATGTCTAGTTTTAAATCTGCCATGTTGCTTTAAATAAATAAGCCAGAGGATTGAGTAGTATCCTCTCACCTCTGGCTTAGGTTATATAATCTATGTTACTTGCCTACTATTACGGAATCAAGGTTGATGTGGTAGTAGTAGAAGGCCATACAGTGGTTGTAGTAGAAGTGGTAGTTACACACACACCATTCTGAGAAACAACTGCACCAAGACCTGCCACAAGTACTGCTTCAAGAGCGGTTTCCATAGCGCTATCCTTTTGAACAGCAAGAATTACTGTGCTGTCTTCATAGATATAGTCGCCCCACTGATATTCAGACTTGTTGTACTCATTGAACTTGATGTAGTAAGTGGTATATGTAGTACCATCACTCACCCAGCTCTCAAAGTTCTCATTGTAACCATTCATCCTGTAGAGATGCTTCAGGTAACCAGCTTGGTAGCTGTAGAAGTTTTTCTCCAATTGTGCAATCTCAGCAGATGTACCAGAAGCGTAAGAAGAACGCTGTACAATCACTGGATCAGCAACAGTGTTACAAGGATCAGCTACAATGAAGTCAGCTGTGGTTGCAGGTCCGCTGAACACGAATGTACGGAACCACATCCTGTCATACTCGAAAGGAAACGCTGCTACATCACAAGGCTGACCATATTTGGTAAGAGGCTTACCAGTGATACGCAAGAAAGCGTTTTGGTCGTTACCAATTCTCTGGAACTGATAGAAGTCAGAGAAAGTGATGTTGTCAGGGTTGTTACCAGGAGCTTGAAGATTGAAGTGATAAATCACATCATCGATCAAAGCAGGTACATCAACGTTAGTACAAGGATCACCACCGCAATCACAACAAGGTGCGTTTACAGTTACTGAACGAGTAAAACCGTTGAAATACAGGGTGTCAAGGTAGCTAGAATGAGCACGAAGTGTTACAGTGATAATATCACCACACTGTGCATTCCAGTTAACAACATCTGTAATTTGAGTGAGAGGAGTAGGACAACCGTCCACTTTGTACCACTCAGTTACATTGCTGCTACAACCAGATCCTGAAGGACAGCCTTTAATCTTATCAGAACGCTTAGAGCCTTGCAGATAAGTGTTAGTACGGCCCTGCGCAATATAAAAATAGGGAGCAGCTGCGATGTTTGCAGCTGTAGCCAGAGTGTAGTCATTTTTGAAAATGCCCACTTGGCCAGCGCTCAAATTTTGCGTAGATCCAGAACTAGGGAGCGCAGTTTGCCCTACTGGTACTACGAAGAGCGTAGTTAATGAAAAATCAGCCATTTTGTTTTTATTTTAGGTGATTAAGAATTTATTCGTTTGTCTGTATCCTGAACTGTGCACTTTGAACAGCAGCAGCGTTCTCTGTGTACATTGCTAGGTTCTGTACTGTCAAGTCTAACAACTCATCCTCTAGATAGAGTTCAAGTTCGCAGTCTTGGTCAAATGATGGTTCACCATCTAACATGATGTATCCTTCTTTATTAATGTATAAAGGATAGCGCATGTAGGACATATATATCTTACTCGGAGTGAATGTACCATCTGTAAAGATTGATATTTCATCTGTCGAGAGGAAGTTGAAAGTCTCTTGGTATTCAAAAGAGGGCTTGTAATGTGTGTTGTTCAGAATGAACTGAAGGTCACCATGTTTAGCTAAGTCTCTGTTAATCCAGATCTTTCTATCCTTACACACCCCTTTGTCAGCTAGTACATATGAATCAATGTAGAACATGTACTTAGGAACAAGTGCGTGCAGATTAGCAAACCATTGATTTAGTTCTTCGTTCTTGAGGGTAAGATCAAGAGGTTGATGGTTATATGTTACGACCAAGCTTTGGAGGTCCTCATAACGCTTCTTAAAAGCATCGAGTCCCATTCCGCTTACCACACTAAAACCATCAACCTTTTGTTTTATCAGCTTAATCTGGGCCTCATTGAGAGCCAGAATTTTATCTTCCAAGTTAATTTGCTGGTGTATATTAGTTGATAGTTTATTTAGTTTTTGGTCTATCTTATATAATAAACTATCTACTGGTATCATACTGCAGCCAATTTCTTAGTTTTTAGCTTAGCTTCGAGAGTCAAGAGCAAGTCTTGATTATCATCGTCAACAAGCAATTTAATTAAATCATCTTCGTCCTTAGCTATTTCAAACTCACCTTCATAAATCTTACCATTAGGTTTAGATCTATATATTGAGTGAAGAAGAGATTGTTTCACTAAGTCTTTGATATGGAGTAAGTTATCCTTCATGTCTGCAAAGCGTGTGAACACTTCAACAGGATTTAAACCTTGATACTTACCGTTTTTAAACTCGGTTTGTTTGAGGACATTGTCTACTAGGTTGTAAACCGCTTCCTCTTTAGTATCATCAGTTACAGGTAGTCCCAACAAACGTGCCACTTTTCTTTTTCTTTCAGGAGTCATGCTGTCAAACTTAACAATAGCTTTGTTAATCATTTGCTTCTTCTTGAAGAGAACAGCATTCTCGATTTCATCATCAGCTACATAGAACTGAGTTTCAGCAGGATATTCACCACGCTCCCAAGCTTGATAAGAGCTTGCAATTGTAGGATGAACACGAAGCCATGAAAACGCTAATTCCTGAAAAGGAATATTAAGATCAAAGAAGTTATCACTATCTAGAAGTTTTACAGGCTGAACATGCAGTGTATCACTTGTTGATGTAGATAATCCATAGTTCCAGAAACTAGAACGAGGACCTAAGTCAACATCTCCCAACGCAGATTGTAATTTGTCTCTAAGATTTGTAACACGCTCAGTCTCAAGTTCTCTTTCAAGAGGATCTTGGATTCTGCGGATGTAAGCAGCATTAGGATCAAGTCCTGTTCTGTATTGTCCATCCAATTCCTTGTAAGGATACTTAAATACCCCTGTACCAGGAATACGTGTTAGGCCTTTTAGTGAAAGACCGCCTTGCATTGTTTGAAGTTGTGAGTTGTTATACTCCTTCTTAATAGTTGAGATTTTACCTAACTTACCCATATGTAGTTTGTTTTATTTGGTTTATTTCGCAGAGTGATTCCCATCGAAGGGATAGCGATTGGGAGACACCCCAGTCCAATCACTCTGTAAGTGAGAAGAGCTCCCCCACGGGGATGTGGGGGGCAATCTCTTCTCGATATAGGGTCTAGGAATACTATTCCTAGAGTGGATCCTTAGAATTGTGGGATCTCTTCAATCAACACTGTACGAGACAGGTCTTCAATGAATACATCACAACGGTCTTTCATCCAGATTTCGTATCCTGGGAATTTGTTTGCAGAGCTCATTCCTTGAGACTTAGCAAAGCCCAAGTGATGACGAGTTCCGTCAATATAACCCCAAGTCATAGAAGGTGCACCCTTCATACGTACTTCACGGATGTTGTTAACCAATGAACCATCAGACATAGGAGATACGTCGAACACCATGAATACAGGAGTTGACTTCTTGTTCTGACCGAATTCAAGGTTAGATTGTGGAAGATCCAACTCTTTCAAGTGAATCAACTCAACACGACCAGTCTCACGAGTAACCATTGCATCGAATGCAAAGTTATAAGTGATGTGCTGACCTTCGCCTTGCATGTAACGATTTCCAGAATCAGCCATGAAGGTAAGACCACTGTTCAAAGCGTCTGTCTTCAAAGCTTGTTGGAATACGTCAAATCCAGCTTCGTTAGTGTACATTTTAACACGACGGTCCTTAACATCCACACGACGATAGAACAAGTCACCAAACACAGAACGAATCAAGTTTGCAGTGAATTCTCCACGGTTGTATTGAACAAGGTTACCATTGTTACGCATCCTGTGGTAAACACCAGCAGAGGTACGCTTAAGTTCTTGCTTGCTACCGTTAGTTTTAACAGTACCAGGACGAGACCAAATCATACGCTTAACTTTCAATTCAAGCATAGACTTACGCATCCAGAACTCAATAAATGGTTCCCATTTAACATCGTTACGAGTCAAAGGAAGTTGGTTACGACGCTGAGGTGCATATACAAGGATGTCCAAAGGACGACCTGCAGAGTCACGCATCATTTTGTCATCAGCCCACTCAGTGATTTTGTGCTCGAAACCATATGCAGAACCCAAAGATTCAAACATAGTGATTTGCTCACCCAAACGAGGAAGACCCAAAAGATCTTGATCGAACTCACCAATTGCAGCATCAACCAATTCAAGTTCGATACCCACTTGCAAGAAGGTTGGGCTAACGAAGTCTACAGTTGGATTGTCTGTAACCAAAGTGAAGCTATAAAGGAAGCCCATGTTCCAAGGAACTGGATCCTTAATAACGTAAAAACGAGGACCATATTGACGAGTACCAACAGAAATGATTGCGTTCTTAGAGAACTCATTTGTGTCAATTACCAATTGGAACTCTTGACCATCGATACCAGGCTTGCTCAGCTCAGCTGTAGCAGCAGGGATGTCGATAATCTTAGGGAATTTGTAGGGAACAGCTACTTGCCATTTCCAAGCATCGCTATTATTATCAATGTAATAAGGCGTGCTTTTGTTGATCATGTCAAGAAAGTCATTGCTGTACAGAGAGCTCTGTGTATAGAGGCTGATGATCTTCTTGTCGTAATCAGCAGGCTCAGTTGAGTGAAAGCTCTCCAGGTGGTTAGCGTCAGTTAGCTTACCCACAGCACGCTTGTCCATAGATGCGACACGAGCATACGTGAAGCCAGTTAGACCTGGGATTGTTTGAATTGCCATTTTGTTATCCTTTTATTTATTAAAATTTAAATGAACCATGAATTTTGTTTGGCTGGTTGACTACTGCTACCTGTCTTAGTTTTAGTCACTTGTCTAGCTACTTCCCCAAACAGTTCGTTTGATTTCTTTGAAACGCCTGTTCTTTGGATAGTAGATAGTGTAGGATCTTTTTCTAGGATTTTAAGCAGGAGTGCAACTTTCACCTTTGTTGCATGGTTCTCAGGTCTCTTCAATTCCAAGATGGTTTTGTCGAAATCAGTGAGAGTCTCACCGCTTGCTGTCTTGTATTTATCTACTAGCAGGAAGTCTTGTAGTTCGTTTGCCAACTTGGGATTGATGGGTATTCCATCAAACTCCTTAGATTTCAGTTTGTCTTGAAGGACGCCCTGAACATTCTGGATGTATTGGTTTTTTATTGCTTGTTTTTGTTGGAGCTCTTGTTCAGCCTTTTGCTCCATTTGGGCAAGTTTCTGGGCTTCCTTCTTAACAAGCACTTTGTGGTGTTTTGTAGCTACGCTCTCTAAATCACCATAGTTTTTCAGTCTTTCCACCTCAGTGTCGATATCTTCGGTTTCAAAACCCTGGTCAGCTAAAGCCTGTTTGATCACTCTCACTTGATTGTTCTCTTGTGAAAGATCCATTTCAGAGAAGCTGACAACGTTATTATATGTACCAAAGTATTCCTTTGGACTAACTCCTTTTACAAATACAGCCTCGAACGCTTGTTGATAATCCTCGCCAAACTGACTAATGAAGTTTTGCACCATCTCAACTGCTCCCTTTTTCTTTTCATTCTGGAATCTTTCCAGAAACTCTTCAGGGGTGGATATGCTTACATCATCTTCATCTTCATCCTTTGAAAAAACACCAAGTTTGAAAAGGTCACGAGATAAAGCTGTGAATTGACTCACTTGCTCTTCTCCCTCTTCTTCTTCGTTATTGTTTTCTTCTTCAGCAGGTTTAGCTTCAGTTGTTGGAGCTTTCTTCTTAACTGGTTGAGGATCAACCTCTTCTGATTCTTCTTCTTCTTCAGTGTTATCACCAAAGAAGCTTGAAATCAAATCTTGACCAGTTAATTCTTCACCATCTGCTTTAGGAACAACTTCTTTTCCTTTAGGAACATCGGGTTTTGGATCTGGAGTAGGTGGTTCAGCAGTTTTTACGATCTTCTGAATATCATCAGGATTGCCTGTTGATGTCTCAGGAGACATAAGATCATTGAGAAGTTCTGTACTTCCAGGTCCCATCTCCATAGTATTTTCAATACTAAAGTTACCGAATGACGGGGTATCTAGGTTCTCAGCCATATGTAGTTTGTTTAAATTGGTTTATACGTGTGTAAAAATAGTCAGAGATTGTTGAATAGCAAAGAGTTATGCATCTATATACACCATTTTCGTATATAATATAGCATTAATCTAATTTGCTCTAATCAAGTTTGTTTATCACCGTGTCATTTATTATCCTGTATGAACGGATTGGAGCTATGTCAGTGAGCGTAACTTGTTGAATCTCAACACCCCACTTCCTTGCCTCCACCCTAGCTTTCTTCGTAAGGGTGTTGTCAATCTCAGTGTCTATACACTCATCTAAGGTTTTGTCCATGATGATGTTCTTGATAATAGATTGTGTCATATCTGATATAGCATCCTCAGCATCGTACACTTCCAGTACAAATGTCTGAATGTCAGCTATTTTGTATTTGATCAACCCCTTCACAACAATGTTCTGTTTGTCTTTAGTGTAAAGACTCTGTGGAGGTAGGCTCAGAGTTGTAACTACAACATGTTGTTCCATAGGATCGTCCACAAATGGGATGCGCCAGTGGAAACCAGGTTTAACTACCTTGTGGAACTTACCAAAGCGTAGAACAACTGCTTCCTCAAAATCTCTAACGATAAAGAAGGGGAGCAGTTGTTCAAACCAGCCTGTGATTAAGTCAATGAGCCTATCAAACATTATTTAGATTTTGTAGCTCGGTTCTTGGCATTCAGCTTTGCTATCTCCAAGTCGTTCTTTTGATTTTCTCTGGATACCTTCAACTTCTCTCTTTCAATCTCAAGCTTCTGAAGATTTTGGACATTCTTCCCCTGAATGTCTGCCATTTTCATCTCATAATCTTTTGCTGTACGGGATTGTTCAGCAGCAAGTTTATTAATCTCTAGAACATCAGGAGCGCCACTTTTGTCTACATCACTAAGAGGTCCCATGTTCTTAGCTTCAGCAGCAATCAGAGCAATCTCCTTCTTATTGATCCTATCTAGTTCGTTCTGATAGTTATCATTGGCAATCTCTTGCTCTTTCTGAAGCTGAGCCTGTTGAAGCTGAGCAGCTGCAATCTCTCTTTGCTGATCGATCTGCTGTTGTTGTGTCTGCATTTGCTGATCTTGCACTTGCATTTGTCTGTCTCTCAACTCTTTAAACACTTTCTTCATAGCCCTCATGGACTTGGTGCTGTAGAGCTCAATTACATCATACAAGCTTCCACCGTTCTGAATTACAGCTTGAGATAAACCTCTAAGCTCGTCGAACATTTGCTTATCTTCAGGACGATTTGTTAAGAATACCTTCAGGTCACGGAACTTAAGGTCACTACCGTTCACCTGTACAAACGCAGCCTCTCCCTCATTTGTAATGTAGGATAGGGTGGATTGTGGCTTCTTGCTTTCTACGTACAGGGCAGCATCAATGATAGATTGATAGAGCTGACCCATGATATATTCGTGTGCTACAAACAGAGGTTCTGTTTGGGAATAAGATTGTTGAATAGCTGTATTTGTACCTGTAGCAGACTCACTAGCTGACACAGATCCCATACGTTGCTTACTCATACCCACAAGCTCCCAACACTCATTCTTGAGCTGCTGTGCCAGTGTGTAACGAGATTGTATCTCCTGCGTACGTGTGAGGTCAATGTCCCTAAACTGGTTGAAGCTAGAAGGACTCTTCAGGTTCTCAGGGCTATCGTCAATAAACATCACCCCACGATTGCGAGCTTCCATTTCCCAGATGTCCAATGCATCTTGAGCATCACCATCCTTGGGGATAGGAATGTGTCTGATGGATGTCAAATAAACCTTACCCACTTCCTTCTCAAGGAGTTTGTAAAGCTGGTTCATACATACATTGTAAAGGACCTGGAAAGGCTTCATCAAGTCCACCAGAGACTTAGCCTCTGTGTTCTTCACCTCAAATGTTGTACCAATGATGGGACAATAGTTCAGAAGCTTGAATGGTTTGATGTGGTAGATGTCTGGTCCAATCTTTGTACCCTGATACCACTGATTGATCCATCCCCACTCAATTGATTCTTGTGTAGGGATTGTACCACTCTTGTAGTTTTCATCCACTAGAACAGATTGCTCGTTGCCCAGTTCATCTAGATAAATCACCTTACCAATCTTCTTCTTACTGATCCAATAAGAACGTACAACAACGTATTTGTAACCAAATGAGCTTACATTAGATGTAAGACCCAAGAAGTCTTTTAGGCCATCATTGTTCTCCTTCATCTCTGATTCAATAATCATACGTGTCTGAAGAACAAGAGGGTCAAATGTATCATATTGCACTGAGTCAATACCAGGAATCGCATTAGGATTACCCAGGTTAGACTCACGTACATTGATTAATCCGTAGTCTTGAAGCGAGCTTCTGAGATGATCAATCTCCTCTTTGGTGAGGTCAGGAATGCTTTCAATGATTTCTGAAAGTTCCATAACCTGCACTGTACCAGCTGCATAAGCACCCTGAGCTCTACCTGTAGGATCACTGATCCATTTTCTATCAGGAGTTGTAAGAAACCAAGTGTTCTTGGGGTTAGCCACCTCAACATTAAATCCAAGTTTTGAGTTGTCTTCATATATGTGATAAAATTCCCTTCCAGAAATTAGCAAATCGCGAAATGCATCTTCGCTTTTTTCCTTCAGATTAAACTCAGCCTTCTGACAGGTGAGTACGTGATTAGCCCATTTCTCAGCTACAGATGTATAGCTATCTAGCACATCTTTCACCTGATCCATGGACATTTGCTGCAACTCCTCCTCATCAATCTCTTCACCCTGCATTGCAGCTTGCTGAACAATCTTTTGTTTAGCTTGACTAATTACATACTGTTGGAGAATATCTGTCTTGAATTGTAGCTCTTCAGCCTTGCTGTCATCATCAAATGCCTTCACCCTGAATGTGTCAGGGCGTTTTGTGATTTCACCCACCAGCTCGTTAACTGGTGTAGTCATGATGGAATACATCTTTACATATGCAGGAAGCTGAAGATCAGCTGTCATCATATCTGTAAAGCTCTTCACTGTGGGCTCCTGATAGAAATCTTCCATCCTCAGGATGCCTTTTATTAGGTCATAGTTTTTAACAAAGGTGTCACGGTTCTTTACATACTCAGCGTAAGCCTTGTTTGCAAAGTAGTCCATGGTGTTCTTTATCCAACTCTCATCCTGCTTTTCCTTGTCCGTCTTAAACTGGTCAGGGAATATATTTAGATAGGCATATCTAATTGTAGCATCTTTCGTATATCTAATGATAGCCATTATATAAAAAGTTTACTTTTTTTCACTTTATTAAATAACCCACGAGATTCTGTAAACAGAACGTTCTTCTTATTGGGTTTGAATATCGCACTCACTCTAGGATCAGATGACCCTCCAACCCTACCAAGTACAGGATCCATCTTAAGAGCCTGAGCTATGGCAAGTTCTGCAGCAATAATACGGTCAAAGTTACCTGAATCATTGTACTGAATAATCTCTTCCAGTAGAACAGGATCAAATATCTTTGACACTCCAAGCACCTCTTTGATGGTGTTACCATCTTCATCCTTCTCGGTGTACACCACTTCCTCCATATACTTCTTGAGACAGTTGTGCAGGTAGTCTCTTATCTTTTCAGAGCTTCTATGCACACCATACTCACGTTTCACTGTGGTTCCAGGCACTACCTCTTTCAACCAATCAGGTTGTTTCTCAAGGTAGTGTGCATCTCCTTTTGCTTTCATGTATTCTATGAAGGAGATGTCATCATTCTCACACAGTGTCCTAGCGTTGTAATATTTAATAAGAAGCCTAGCCTGTTCTTCCCAGGTGTCCTTCTTATCAGGTCGGGCACAGTACGAAGCTACGAACATATCTTGATATTTCTCACCAGTTATGTCGTGCATTCTTTTATAAACGTACACAGACCCTAATGATGTAGAATAGGCAGCTTGTCCTTGTCTGTAGGGATCGACCCCAGCTACATACAGTCCATATGGAGGATTTTCTACAGGGAATTCATATATGACAACAGGGGCATCCTTCAGATCACTATTCTTGAGAGGGAAGTTGGTTATAGGCTGCTTGTCTGTGAATTCATGACTTATTTTCTCTCCATCATGAAACAAAATAACAGGGATGCCTGTACGCCCCTGGTTAAGCAGTCTACCCTTTTGACGTTTAGCTGCCTCTATATCAAATATGTTTGTGTCCTCATTCAGGAAGATGTCATCCACTTCTAGTGGGTAGTACATCTTCTCTTTTAGGTAGGCCACCCTGTCTCCTGCTTTCTTCAGGCGTTCAAGATTGGCTGTGGTGATTTCAAGAGCTTTGTCCTCATTGCTCACCAACATCTTAACGTTGTGAAGATCGCTTCCTTCAGGCTGATCTAGGAACGCACCCAGTGTGCTTTCTTCCTTAGCCTCCATTCTATACTTATACGAAATAAACAAGCCATGAACACGTTTCTCGTCTTTCTCGTTATTGTAAGCAAGGAAATTAAAGTTATCTGCGTCAAACATTAAGGATTTAGCGTCCATAAACTTTTTCATATCACCACCTGTTCCTGTCAGGAGAGGAGAACATCCCCATCCAAATGGTGTGGTGAAACCAGGCACAGCTGCCTGGAAACCTCTGAGGAAATTACCCTTACCAATCTCGTCAATAATCAGTTTACGAGGTTTGGTACCTGCAATAGCCTCTTCGTTATTACCTTCATCCAAGTTACGGATGAGGATCTGGGAGAACGGTATACGTTCTCCTCCACGAGTCTTGATACCTAGGGTGACTTGGTTTTTCCAATTATCCTCAACTCTCTGCCATCGCCATGCTTCAGGTAGGAAATTGAGGCCCTTGTCCAGCTTATCTGTGATCAGCTTTATGTCGGGGGCATTCAACCCAGCGATCACATTCTGGGAGTTTTCATCAAATGTGGCGCCCCACCCTATGTAAGAAGCCTCTAAAACAGACTTGGCAAAACGTCGTATTCCTAGTATCACCAAGCCCTTTTTTTCTTGTTGTGCCCTGTCAATCTCATTTGTCACAATCCATTCGTTATCACGTAACAGGGGGTTGGCATATTTCTGGTAGATGCGTCCTCTTTCATCAATTGCATCCACCTCTGTGTGCCAAACATTTAGATGCCAATAGAGGAATGGGTTAATATATGTCCCATTCATCATGCATCCATTCAGACATAACTCTTTATGAAAGTCAAAGAATGACCTATACTCAGCTGACTCACGGTCAGGGAGTCTTCCCTGATTAATAAACCAGTCTTTGTAGTCTATACTTCTAAGCTCGTTCATCGTCTGCTTTTAAGGAAGTCTTCAGCCATTGAACTTAGTTCTCCACTGCCTCTGATTTCCACTTTAGCTTCTTCCTTCTCACGTAGTTTTTCAACCACCTCTAGAAGGGCCAAGTAATTCTTCATGGTTTCCTGTATGAACTTACCCTGNGCCTCNATGNNNGCTATNACCATGGGAAGCATTCCTCCTTTGGCTGTAGGTTTCCATTCAATCCTGTCTTTTAGTTCATGCAGGGGATTTGCATCCACATAAGCTTTCCATGATGTGAGCTGTTGTTCAGCCCATTCAAGCTCTGTATTAATGTATGTAGTTTTCTTAATAGTCTTCGCCATCAACATCATCTTTTAGAATGTTCTCTAGATTCATCCCTTCCTTTATAATCTGATCAATCTCACTGTCATCTGTATGAGGAACGTCCATATCTAGTTCTGCCTTATACTTCTCAAGAGCGAAAAGTATCTCTCTATCACTGAGTCCCCACACATCTCCATACTCATCTAGCGCAGTGGCTATGTGTCTACCCATATTGTAATTAGGATAGGACGTATGTAATTGCTGGAAAAGTGCAAGCACTCTGTAATAATCGTTGGGTTTTCCCATATCTGTTGTTTAGAGCAGAATTCCTGAGCTTGCTGCTGTAAACTTGGTGAGGCTGGGCTGAATCACAGAGCTGAGCAATTTCTCAATCTCGTCATTAGCCAGTTTCTTCACCTCTGGGCTTACTTCAGGTGTAGCAATCAAGGCTGCTAATTTTTCAATAACTATCCACGCTTCTACTACTGGATTCATATTAATTGGTTTAAATCGTCATCTGATAGGTTTTTGTCCTCAGGATTTTCTAGCTCCACATCTATTTCAAACTCATCCTCAGGATGTGCATTCATGTATTCCTCACGAATGGCTACAGCTATATTATCCTGCACTTCGTCAGGGACACCCACTATGTCAACATAGTCTGCTCCCTTTTCCCAAGCATCTTGAAGAATGTCTAGAAACACCCTCAACGGAATCTTCTTGAATGTCACCTCGTTATTTTCCATCTTTTTTTATTTGCTCTTCTTGTTCTTGCGTAACCTCTGCCAGCCACTTCTCTAATGGACAGCTACATGAAAGACATTTGGTTTTAGCAGACAACGTACATCCACAATGGGTGCAATGAGCGTCAAGACGGATGGTTTTATAATTCTTCCTGTTAGCTGAGTGGTATTCACATTGCTTACAGATGCTTATTCTTTTATTGCTCGTCTCTAAAATCGCTGTCTTCAACTTGTCTGGGGGGACTAGGTTGTTCCTCCACCCCTCGTAAATCTGTGAAAGCATACATTCTTGGTTTTAAATCTCTTATGCCATCCAAGGCTATCTGAAGCTTGAGCTCGTACGATTTCCTCTTCTGTTCTGTTAGGCTAACGTCCTCCAGCTTCTTTGTGAACAGCGCCACCTGGCTTTCGTGTTTTGCCATTTGCTTGACAGCCTTCCCATCATTAAAAAAGAACTTGCCAAACCCACTGATCTCTAAGCTCTTATGTTTTGTCAGCGCCTGATTGGCCTCCTGAAACTGGTGATTAATGACAGCCTCAATCGTCTTCTCACTAATCAGCATCTTGGGAGCTAGCTTCCTTATAATCCAATCCTTAACAGACAGGCTAACAGGTTTATTGTCCGTGAACAAGTCTGATTTCAAGGGTGACGTCATTTTCAAAGTTTAATACTATCCTGGGATTCACCTTCACCTTTGTCCCATCCTTCACTAAGACCCCCATCTTCTTCAGCCTGGAGATGATGTTGTTTATAGAAGGATTGGTGGTGCCATATGTGTCACAGAAATCCTTGCGTATATTAGCATAGGAGATGTTACCCCTAATAGCTGTAAAGGCAAGGAGCTGTATCTCCCTTTGTGTCAGCTTTAAATCATTCACTGCAGAAAGAATAGTATAATACCTTTCAGCTATCTTATAGCTGTCAGCTTCTTCTTTCTTCAGTTTTTGTAATATCACCGTCATATAGTTGATACAAAGATAGGGGGTTATTCTAACATATTCAAATACAATCTTTTATCCTATTGCTATATTATATCTTTTTTTTCAACCAGATACACCTTCCCCATTCTATTATCAATGGTCAAGAACCATCCGTTCACCATCTACACCCATCAATTGACTATATATCTATAGGAAGCATCTATCACCTAACCCACCCTCCACCCCAAAGTTACACATCCTCCATATAACCAACAAAATTTTTTT
>WSSedA2C3DRAFT_1000020_pt1 | contig 27279 bp, 26 predicted proteins | sample WetSurSA2Cattail_FD_9486 | JGI IMG/M metagenome (IMG submission 9486) | reverse complement strand
CGGGTCAAAAGCGAACGGCAAATAAACATCCACGGGAAAAAACTGACCCACACAACAATTACCCGCTTCCACATTGCCGTCCAAGCCTATATATTCCTTACAGTAACTGGATAAGATAGCAGACCCACAACCAACTTCAACAACAACACCGCCCCCTACCAGCTTGGCAATGAAATCCCCGAAGCCACCCACAAATTCCTGAGTAAACTCAGTACCACTATAATGCAAGTAACCAGGCCGACTGACAGAACTTTCTGGTTTATCAGGCATGTAGTCTGTTATACCCCGATTCTCTTTGTTTGTTTGAATTCTCTTAGCGGGCATATCTTACTCCTTAAACTTTATTAATGCAATCCCGTTAGACTCAGTATTGCAGATAGAAAAGGCAAAGTCTATTCTGTCATTATTGTCAAAAAAATCAAGTAAGGCTTCGAGCACCCCATACTCGACGCCAAAATCAATTACTCCTACTCTAGGGTGTGGTACTACTTTTTGGTGTTGTGGAGCACAGTCATCTACCATTATATACCCGCCCGGACGGACATTATTGATCCAATACTTTTCTAGCCATGCCTTCGTTACTTCATAACTATGAGGCTCGGTATCAATATATAACAGATCAATATCTGCGATCTGGTCACCAAAACGTTCATAGCCCTCTTCTCCTGTCATTTCGTGCACATCCCAGTAGCTCAAGAGGGAAGAAACAAACATGGCTCGTTTTATTTTAGAAGTATCGGGATCAAAACTCACCAATTTTGTCTTGTCATTATTTATTGATCCCATAGCTCTGAGTATAGAATCTGATGAATACCCCTCCCTTACTCCCAGCTCTACAACTAAGCTAGGCTCAGCAGCTTTAACTAGATTAAATATAGCTGTTTTATATAATAAAAGGGGGCCATCAGGGGGCTGCATGCTATCCCTTAGGACAGACTTCTCCTTTCTTATAATATCAAAATCTGTATAGAAACTGGTATAGTTTAAACTCTTTATAAACTCAATCTCCTCCATTCCTACTAATGCTTGTATCTCCAAAGCCATCTGATCTCCCTATTTATTGAACCAAAAACATTTTTCAGGCACACCAGGTTCACCCCGCATCAGAGAAAGGATAGGGTGATAACCCATGTCTTTAAATCCAAATTCTTTAAACTTATTAACCCACCACTCGCGCGGCATACAGAGCGTGTGATATAACTCATTATAAGTATCTTCAAACTCTATAGTTCCCATAAAAACGTTTGTGTGTCTAGCTATATTTTCCATAACAGTATTTATGGTTTCTATAGTCATATGCTCTAGCACTTCTCTGGCCGTAACTAAGTCAAATTGTCTCTGTCCTAGCCTAAACGGGTGGCGAATGTCAGCATGGAAAAGATACCGATCCTTATAGATTAACCAGGGCTCTTTATCATCCACTTTATCAGTGCCTTCTATACCACAAATGTCATAACCATGCACTACGCCATTGACCACGAAATAGCCGGGCCCTGTCCCGAGATCCAGGATGCTCTGGATGTCCGGGAATTCGTTCTTGAGCTCCAGCAAAAATTGTTCTCCGCTATAGTCTGACTCTATCGCCCCCTTAGGGAACAAGTGATCATTTGAATCTAGGGCTATGGGGTGGTCTGTTACTATTCTCATTTAAACCACTCCGGGAAATAGATCTTTCTATTCTCCTTATAGCCAGGGTCTATGTTGTGTGTTTTCAATTCTGCTAGATGTTCCCTGACATACGCTGGAGAGTTATATTTATTTAACTCCACAGTCTCAAACCAGTTGTCTGGGCTAACTATAGGTGATTGAAGCTGCTCCCCTATAGCCTTAGCCTTGGGCCAATAATTGCATCTGAAAGCTTCTTCAAAATCCTCGGGGGTGAAATAATAAAAGGGCCCGTCATCAAACTTTCTATAGATTTGTTTCTTACTACAGCACTGACAGTATTCAAAGGCCACTAGATCTTCAGGACTGGGGCAGGACGCCGCTTCATGAAGATAATCATCATAGGCTTTCACTATACTATTGTGAGACCGTATATTATTTATGGGTAATATAGCATAACCTCTGCCTCTCGCGTAGTTATCATAGTCATACCAGTAACGGATCATGGGTAGAAATAATTGGTGGTCTACAGGTCCGTCTAGTGCTTTTCTTATATTATAGTCTCTTTGTGGGTCTGTGAAGTCCAGGGTTTCGTCGGCATCGGCCACAGACACCCAGGTATCGTCTCCGTATTTATTTAGGATATAGGAGACCGACAAATCTTTAAGATAGTTCTCCGAGGCCCAGGCCCGGCCTCTCCGGTCAGCCATGTCAGTTGTTGACTGGAATCCGTTATCGAACTCACCTTCTATCACAGTGATGCGGGATTTATACGGAGCAAATTCGGGGTCCTCTTCCACCATCTTTTTAAAAACAAGCCCTTTATAGGCTCCACCAAAGGTATAAGAGTTCTCTGCAAAAACCCACTCATCCATCCCGCCTGACTCTAGCCTAAGCTTAAGTAACAAGGTTTTTAATTCTATTGGGTCATCAGTGTATACCCGAAAGGCACTTACCAACTTACTCATTAGTACACCACGGGACTTCCAAAAAGGACTTTCATGCTAGTAGGGTCAGCTTTCTTTTCTGTAGTAACCATGCCTCCCACTAGCCTAGCATCTATGCGTCTTACCCTAGCCATATGACCAAAATTCCCTGTTTCGCCCTCGCCATATTCCTTCTCAAGTTCGTCTGGATCGGCTCCACCGGCTAGTTTCATTACATACTCAGCCGCCTTAGTAACCTCTTCACTCATTTCAAACCACCGGTCTTCAGTAGATACTGTTGGTGGATGGGTAGATCCACACTTAGAGCACAAGTCTGCCGGGATTATCTCCCCGCGGAAAGCCTCCCACCCACAGTCATCACATGTGTACTTATATACTCTCACTCTTCTTCTCATGTTTTCTCCTAGAAAGGCAGATCGACTTCAAAGGATCCTGGGTAGGGGTCTTCAGTCTTGATTACGCTGCCATCCTTTAAATTATAAATCTTACTTAAGGTCTCGGGGTTTCCCCAAGGCCTTTCTTCTTTCACCAACTTTCCGCCCTTAAGGGACAGAGTATTAGCGGTGTCCAGGTGCTTCACGTGCTCGTAAACCCTTCGGTTGAACTCCTGCCATGCTGGTGGGTATTGGTTGGGCCCGTGCCATAGATGTATAGCTTGACCGGTGAGCTCTTTCTCAAACTGCCCATAACGGTTCTTCCACATAGTTCTAAAACCATCGTCATCATAACCGACGCCATAACTAAACAACTCTTCTATACCTCGCAGTTCCTCGAATCTAGCCTTACTGAAAGCACTGCAGAAATAATATTTGGATCGGGAGAACGGGCCACCTTCCGCTACGTGATAGTGTCTATCATAACCAGATATAATTTCATCATAGTCGGACATCCAGTTGTCTCCCTCAGTAAAGTGGGTACGGCAGTTGTACATCCTAGAATCATCTTTCTCTAGTCCTTCCATCATTTCAGATAGGATCCAGGCGTCCCGCATCACTATCTCCGGGTCCATCTTGATCACATAATCAAACGAGGGCATCCAGCGGATAGCAGCGTTGAAACAACTCGCTGGACAATTAGCTGCTGTAGGTATGTATTCTTTTGTCATGTCCTGGGCTGCATACTTAAATGTTAGAACCTCTGAATAGCGGTCCATCAGGGTCATTAGATTATCTTTAGAACCCCCATCAGATATACAGATCTCTACCTTGTCCAGATCAAAATCCTGTCTTGATACTGATTCCAACATATATTTGAGCAGATGGGCTCTGTTCTGTATTGTTACAACTATACTAAATCCTTTCATGTTTCCATACTCCTAATCTTTTTAATAAAACCTGTGGTAGAATTTGTATTGTCTACGTCCGGAATGATGATTACGTTCCCATATAGTTCGTTCTTGATATCTATCCTTCTCTCTGAATATATCCGGAGAAGCGTTCCTGTAAGCCCATAGTCGCCTTCGCTATACCCCGGTATATCTGGTAGTCTATTCAACCAGTCTTGGTTTTTAAACATGACAAAATGTCGATATATGGCACCGCTTTGGCCCGGGAGTCCCCGGCCAATGACGCCATATTCTGCCTCGCTGTCCATCAGAAAACATGCGTCAACATATTTAATGGAGTCCACTATCTCTAGCCTGTGTTCTTCTGGGTATACAGGGCGGTCTAATCCTTTATCTGTCCTAACTAACCTGTCAGTACCCACCCCTACAATAAGAAAGTCACATAAGCGTTTGGCCCGTTTCAGAGTAATAACATGATAATAGTGGGTGAGATCGAAGGCACCGGATATGAGGCCAATAATTTTATCCTCCGCGACAAGCCTTCCACAGTAATCAAAGAAGATTCCTAACTCGTTATTGTTATGTATATCTATTATCATGCCTTTTTCTCCCTATATTATGCTTCCTTTTTATTCCTAGCTCTGCCGCCTTTCCTTGAATAGCCTTGTGCGTTCGGTTTGGTATGGCTTCCATGACTCTTTCCTTTAATGATAGAGGAAATAATATTCTTAGAGCCTCCAGCTCCTCCTCTAGCCAAATCCCCACAGATTTGGGACGTTGTAGGTTCAATTCTTTTATTTTGGACATAATTGAGTCTTTACCCCACCTAGATAATAAAGACTGTAGCCCGGTGTAGCTTAGGGTCTTATGGTGCTTTATTAATATATCTAACTCCTCTTCAGTCCATTCCAGACTAGAGTAATAATTTTTTATTTCTACATACTTATTGTACTTTCTGGGCAGCCTCACGGTAGCATCTTTATAAATAAAATTAAGAAATTCATAGCCTGTTCTATACCCATAATGGAGTCGCCAAATGTTACGATTCTTAGACACACCAACCGAATGTGAGTAAGTGGACAAGAAGCACTGGTTTATAAACTCTAGGATCTTTTTAGACGCACTATAAATACAGGTATCTGGTTTTTTTCCGTCAAATGTGACTGTGCCATCACCATCAAAATACCCCCTGATATAGTGGCTCTGTAATCCAGCCGGTAATTCCTTAGGGGGCTCCAGAATCAGAGATTTTCTAGGAATTACTCCGTGGCTAATAAACTGTTGTGCTAAATTCTTATCTGTTATTTGTATTGTACACTTAGGGGATCTGGTATAGATCTTTCCGCTTCTGGGATCTTCCATAAGACCTAGATCATTTATTTCAGAAACTTTCTGAGTAGCCCCCAACATTTCTTTTATTAAATACACAAAGTCTTTATCTTCCCCAGACAGCCCTATGTTGATTTGTGTTTCCTTGGTTATACTACCATCTGCACCAAATAAACCTAACAAATATGCTTTTGTTTCGCTATCAATAGTTAAAAAATCTAACATCTTCTTTTCCCCGTAACCATTCTATAAGGGGTTACATGGTTGGTTAAATAAAAGAAGCCACTTTAAATTCCTCATTTGGAAAACCCCAATCAGGCGATATATCAATTATATTATAACCGCTGGAAAGTGGAGCGCCGGGGTGCCTCTGGTGTACAACATTATAAGGATATATATATCTTCTTTTCCCCGTTAATTGCTCTGCTCTTACAATAGTCTGTATGTCTACCCCAGCCAAGACGTCTCCTCTTGGTGTGGATAACCCTTGTAATTTAAACCATAAACCTTTATGCATCAGAGTAAAATCCCCATTAGAATTCCAGTCTTCTACATGGACCACGTTCTCAGCCTTGCTACAGTAGTTTCGTAGGGCCTGTATATCTAAATCATATTCTAATACAGTATGGTACACGGTAGGTCTATTAGCAATCATGACTCCATCACACTTTAGACACTCCTTCGGAAATTCATCTAGCCACAAACAGTCATTATTTATAGATAAGATCATATCTCCCCGTGCTCTACGTATACCTATGTTCTTAGCGTGTGTTTCGTGGAAGGGCCTCTCCGGACATATCTTGCTGGTAAAAGCATAAGGAACAGTAATTATTCTAGTCCTCTCGTCTTTTATAAATTTCCACTCAGACGGCCGCTCTCCTGTCTCATTACCTAGCCACTCCACTATGATCAGCTCGTAGTCTATGTGTTTAAAAGCTTCTCTTAGGGTAAATAAACAATACTCTGTTCGCTTCTTCTCCGGCGTAGGGACCGCGGGCTCTACGTCTCTGTATATCTTATTTCCGTAATCATCACATCCTATCGACATAACCAATGACAATTCCATCACTGACCTCCTGACCTAATCCGGTATTCTTTACCGATATATTACCGCTCTCCACTACTTTAACTCCGTTCCTCCACTCTACATAGTCCAGATTAGGATAAGCTATGGAGTAGAACTGTCCATCATTAGGATAGGTGTTGGCTAGAGCAGTCCTCAAATCCGCATTCCTGTTTACATGGTGATACAAATGTTCAGGGACCCCAGCACTAAAACCTCCATGCCACAGGTGGAGGCCTTGTTCTTCCAATAAAGTGATAACATTATCTCCTCCATATTTACGTCTCCACTGATCAAGTAAATGGTCATCTTCACTCCCGATTCCACCATTGAATCTCAGATCAATGCCGCCCAGGTCTATGTAAGCCTGTCGGCTGAATATGCATCCGTAATAGACGTTACAGTACGGAGCAGTCTCTCTATTTATATGAGTAGGATACTCATGGGAGGCCCATTCGTTTCGTAAATCCTCTAATGAATTGAATTGGAAGTCATTAATATGATGCGGCAGGGGCATTATTATAGCTGGCCTACCCTGTTCTAATATGTTTAACCCTTTACCAACAAAGTAATTACTAATAAAAACAAACTCTGGGTCTAGCTTTATTATATAAGGACTGTCACAGAGAGCAACCAAAGCATTATAGTAAGCTGCGGGACAATTATGTTCATTGTTAAGCAAGTTTTTATAGTAAGAGGTATCAAACTTCCTAACTGTCCAGTTAGTCATAAGGCTGGTTGATTGTAAGAGTTCGTCTAGATTATCCGTAGACCCCTCGTCGGCTACGTTAAGCTCAACTTCTATTCCTTTTAATTGTCTAGCTAAAGCATCTAAACTATAAGCTAGTAAATGGGCTCTATCGTGTATCCAGCTTATTATTGATACCTTCATCTCTCTTCCTTAATTTTCTTTAGGAGGTCTTCCAGATCCACGCCCACGGGCATAGGTAAACCCTTCTGGATCTTGAGCATCATGTTCCTTATCCCGTAATAATCAGCTTGACTAAATTTCTCTATAGACTGTGCTATAGTATCCATGTTGACATTGAATATCCGCGCGGCTCCCCCTTTTTTGGTATATACCAGTCCTATAGTGGACCTGTAATCCCCCTTAAAAAAGGTTATACTGCAGGCCTCGTAGCCAGTTTCAGAAGAATCTACAAACATGGATGAGTCCGAAACATCCCACAAATTAGAAAGAGCCAAAATGAGATCAACTTTTGATACTACTGGAGCTGTTAAAGTAGCCATTATAATAACCCCTGTGCTTCCATTTTGTCTAAGATAAATTGTGCCCTGTGTTTAGACTGTAGATTGTGATTAGAAAATTCAAAACACTTCATCTGCAGTTCGTTCAGGGCATCCGGTTGATAGTTAATATAGTCAGCCACCTTCTCGATTAGTTCCTCAGGGGTAGTCCACAGGATGCAATTCTCTTCATCAACAAACGGAACTATCTGCTGTATCTCTTCTGGGTACCTTTGAATTAGAGGAATACAACCAGCAGCGTAGCCTTCATAGGTTCGACCGCAACTAGGGCCCGCTCCAAGAGGACTCAGAGCAAAGATAGCATCACATAAAGCTTCGTAATACTTGGGAGCATGAGTATAGCGGCCAGTCACCCACTTGGACCAGTAGTCGTCGGGCTCCATAAAGGTACATTGATTCCCAAAATTGCACCTGAATAACTTGTCTTTAAAGAGTTGTAGCACCTTGTGCCTGCCCGCGGTGGCTTCTGTTCCAAAAAAAGCTACATCAAAGTGTCTATCAAACCATGGATAAAATCTTTGACAGGCCTGTACAAATCTCCGCTCCACAGAAAACTCCATTGGATATACTGGGAAACGGGGGTTGGTAGTTCCGTCCCAGTCTCTTACAAAGGCAATATCACAATTCCATTTATCATAACTGATAGGCTTAAGTGGGCTATTCGGAACATTGAGGTAATCGGTCCATCGGTCATGTCCGTGTATTATAACCTTTGGCAAATCTAATGTAGCCGCGCAAGCATTGGAGTTATCTGTGTCTGCTATTATAAAAAACTTTACATCTTCTAGGTTCACCCCGACACCGAACGGTCCCAGGGATGAAGTCATATAACTTCTACCCGGGCCCCCGTATTCATAAACTGTGTGCCCCAAGGCCTGTAGCCCGTCTACGACAGTACATAACTGAAAGTCCGAATAATTAGGTCCTATTACAGCTATATCCATTATTTAAGCCCCCTCTTAGTAGCGACTACATCAGCTATCTGAGTCAAGAGATGCTGTGTAATTACGGTTAGGTTGAACTTCTCTTCCATATCCCTGCGCGCTTTTTTTCCTAATTCAAAGGCGGATTCCCTGTTGTCGTAAGCCTCTCTCATAAGAGCCGATGCATGAACTAGATTTGGTTCGGCCCACAGTTGATCGCCCCTGTAGTAAGGAGACCACTGCATATTAAACACATACGTTGGTTGGTAATCTACACAATAGGAGTTTGACTCATTTAGGAATTGTCTGCTGCCCCCAAAGTTCGTAGCTATGATGGGGTTCCCAGCGGCGGCTGCATCCATATAAGGAAGCCCTAGGCCCTCTCCCCGGTCTAATAGAACATAGCAATCACAGTCTTCATGCATTTTAATCATGGCATCACTGCTCAGCTTCTCTGTTACCAAGTAGACTGGTGGGTAGTCTCTGTCAAAATTTAAAGCTTTTTTGAGTTCTTCTATGTCGGATTTAACTTTTTGCTGCTGAGTTGTATTAACTTCTACTCTGGTCATATAGGTTTTTAGCACTAGCCTAACCTTGTCGTCTTTAGTAAAGGCGTTAAAGTAGGCTTTCAAGAGCCCCAGCCCATTCTTTCTTTCGGTCCACTGCTGTATAGAATAAAACGTATATACTTTATCTTTATTGACTGACTCCTTAGGTTTAAACTGCTCTACGTCTACTGTATTGGGAACACAGTATACAGGAACAGTAACCCCTGAGTCTTTAAATACTCCCACGAGCCAGTCGCTTTCTACAAAGATGGCATCGAATTTATTACAACACTCTACCCAGTATTTATCTAGTCTGGATGTTTCCCACGCACAACTACAGATATTTATGGAGCCGGGGTCTAGGAAGTTCTGTGCTACTTCCGGGCTTAATCTAACAAAGTTCACATCATAGGGTCTCGGAGTCCTAGAAAGGGCCTCCAGTATAGGGCCCTCCTCTTTTAGGTCAGGTCTGTCCTTTTCAAAAGACATTGGCTGCAGCCAAAGAGGAACTCCCATTTTATACAGCCCTCGAATCCAATTCCTTACTCCCTGCCCATAACCTGAGCCGTCAAACACGCAGGATACAATCTTCAATCCTTGTATTCTTACCTCTACTGGCATCTTAAACTACCTCCCCTAACTTCCAGTCGCCGGACGAAGAGCTAGACTGCTCTTGCATAGCAGGGTCCTGGGCTCTTTGCAAGTCGTTATAAAGACTTTTTATTATAGAATCAAACCTGGGTACAATGTGCTTCTCCCACTGTAAGTTTTGTACTACCCACTCATATGCCTTGTCAGCCATCTTGGCTCCTATTTCCGGCTTCTCATATAGCCTCTTCAAGTATTTAGCTACGTCGTTGATGTTGGTCCTGGGTCTAATTACGTCGTTGTCCATAGGCAGGACTATCTGCATATTAGCAGTGTCCCCGCTCCGAGATAAAAACCCTCTCCCATCAGCAAAAATTTCTGTTAAAGAGGTGTTATCCGGGAAAATACAAGGGGTCTTAGTGGCCATAGCTTCCACCGAACTTAGCCCCCAACCCTCCCCTAGAGCTGTACTAATACACGCGTCTGCACAATTATACAAATCATTCACCACACTCACTGGGTAACCAGAATTTACATTAAAGTTTTTAGGAAAAATTAAGTCTTCTCCCATCTTCAGCCCCATGTTTTCTGCCACCTTGGGAAGGTTCCACCCGACATCCCTCTCGGCACAGTGCAAGTACAAAACACTGTTGGGACAGGTTCTCTTGAATTCTTTGAAGGCCAACATAGCTGCTGGTATATCTTTACGTTGTTGATTTCTGTTTACGTTAATGACAATAAACTTGTTGGCGTGCGGTCCAAACATCATCTGTCTCAGCTGGGACCGGCGCTCCGGGGGATGCGGAAAAAATTCCTTAAGACTTATACCGTGAGGAATTACCTCTAGTTTAGGGGCTATCTCCGGCCATCTACTCACTGATTGTTTCTGGCCGTACTTAGTGTAGGTGACGCACCTGTCACACACAGACATGGCCTCAATCCATTCTTGGTCCGGGACCCCGTCTATGGGATAATAAACAAGGGTCCTAAACTTTTTCCCTCTTCGCCTGCAATCCTGTATTACATCAGGAATTAAATCCCTGAGTATAAACGAATCCTGCAAGAAAAAAGCAATATCAAAATCCATTTGGGGAAGAATCTGTTTCATCTTCTCCCGGCCATATGGATCACCCTGAGGGTTTGGTAACATGGGATATATCTGAAATGGATACGGATGTGGTACACCCATATAATTAACTCCAAAGCAGTATATTTCGTAGTCACCGGAATTAAAAAGAACTGGGAGTATGTTACTGGATACTTTACCAAAGCCTGTAGCTACGCTTGGTGCGTCCCCGTAAAACACTAGCCTTATCTTTTTTTTACCACCTTCCGTCTTCTCAGGCGGAGCAATATTTGAGATATCGTATCCCTGTTGAGCCAAAAAAGCTAGTGCCCTTTCCGCCTCCGATTGTCCTACCTGTCCTGGATTACTTAGCATCACTACCTCCATCTATAATTAGCAAAAATCTTTTTACCAGGGCCCTGTGTATGTCTTTTAATAAGCCATCAGCCCTATCTCTTACCATTAAAACATTGGGGCGTGATTCCTCCAAGACTCCGACTACGCGGTCACCACTTAGAAGCTCTACGCCTATGGTTCTACCAGTCTGTTCTTTTTTTCGTCTCTTTACATGGTCCTTAATCTCGTGTTTAGTTAAATCTTCACCCATTAGTTCTTATGTTTCCTGGTAGATCTCTTTTTCTTTTTCTTTTTAGTCCTTTCTTCGCACTCTCCCCTCTCGTCAGTAATATACCAGAAGCCGAGGGTATACGCATCAGTTATATCGTTGCCCTTATCAAAGTTCTCTTCCATCTTAAACAGCTCAGAAAAGAATTCGTATGGGTCTTCCTTGTTATTCCCAAACCCCAGACAAGACCTGGCTACAGCTGCATTAACATAAACTGGGTCTTTACCCGTCTGTTCATACACCGTAACTATGAATACACCCTTAGCATTGTTTAGTCTAGCGTTGGTTAAAGCATTCTTTCCTGCATAGGTGTCCTCAAATACAATTACATCCGGCTTATAGGTCTTTATTATGTCTATGAGCTCTTGTCTTATAAACGACAGTTTAAATGCTAAAGACATTTTAGCGTTGGGTTTTATCATCCCATATTTGGACCCTACCGCCTGTCTCGTCCCGTCCTTCTTCTCTCTTTCATCTAGTATTACCCAACCGCTATGATTTAAAGCCCCGTCTATCGCAAGTACCCTATACTTTCGGGTCATTTGTTTCTCCTGCTTTTTTAATAAGATCTGCTGCCATCTTTAAATGATCTTTAGCTTCATCTGTTATCAACTCTTGCGGTGGATACCATACGTGTATCTCTAAAACCAAAGCACCAGGAGGCCCTTCAAAGGGACCATAATGACCTTTACCCGGCATAAAAACATACCCGCGCTCCACATTACCTAAGGGAACATCCTCTGTAGCGTCTGTTACCACTAAGCCAGCTCCCCCACAATCACCACATTTATTTGTCTGCTCGTAGCCTCTACCATAGCACGTTGGACACGGGCTATCTCTGCGGACTTTTTGACGGCCCGCTTCAAATACCTCCGAAATAAAACCGGCCCCCTTGCAGGTCGAGCATTGAACTAAATCAGAGCCGTGGCCATTACACTTGGGACAGTGTACCTTCCTTTGGTAATTAACCTTGGCTACAGTATTTAACAGGATATCAAACGGAGATATCCGTATAGCGTGGGCAATCTGTTCCCCCTCCTGGGCCCCGTGTTGAGGGGGCGGCCTGCGGAGATCGTTGCCAAAGCTGAACGAAAACCCTCCCACACCGTTGGCTTTAAAGAAATCACCGAACGCTTCAAATGGATTAAACCCACGAGGCGGGTTGTCGTGTGCGGCCCGCTTCTGTGGGTTCGATAAAATCTCGTAAGCCGCATTGATTTCTTTAAATTTATCCTCTGCCTCTTTATCTCCTGGATTTTTATCAGGGTGGGTTTCTATTGCTAGTTGCCGAAATGCCTTCTTAATGTCATCTTCGCTAGCGCTTTTAGAAACTCCCAGCACTTGATATGGATCCATTACCCACCCTCCTAGCTATTATGGAAATTCGTACTTGTTAACTTTAATATCTACTAGTTCTCCAGTGATATTCCCCTGTTCATCACGCAGGTAGTACCGAGTTAGGTTACCCCACAGTTTGATCGGGGTTCCGTCTTGAACCTGGACTAATACCTTCGCAANNTCATTCCAAGCTTGGCATCTATGCCATATAACTTTTTGCTGAGTCTGGCCCTGCTGATCAGTCCAAGACTGCTTTTCGCCCAAGCTGAATCCCAACCGCACACTATTACCGGATTCAGTAAACTTGGGATTTCCCTGCTGATCTCTCATGTGGTGAAAATATCCAGTTATCATAACCAGATTAAGCTGTTCCAACGCTTGGCCACTCTGTGTCCTGAGCTCAATAAGCTGTTTCCGCTCATGCTGTGTCTGAGATGGCGGAGGTACTGGAGGAGCCGGTGGTGTAGCTGCCGGAGGCCCTGCTGGTGGATAACCCGGGGCTCCCGCTGGCGCTGCCGCTGACGGTGGGGTTCCTGGTGGNGGAGGAACTTGAGCCCAACTACCGTCTGGGTTTTGAACCCAACCGGGCGGGGCTGCTGCTGGAGCTGCGGCTGGTGGTGCTGCGGCTGGCGGATATACCGGGGCTGCGCCTGGATACGTCGACTGCTCATAAGGATTGTTTACTACTTGGTATTCTGTCATGATTTTTCCTTTCCTATCCTTTATAGGTATGGTACTAGAATCGGTTTCAATTCTAGTGTAGGATCCAATGTACTAGGATCCTGTCCTTCCATCTTCCCTGTTTTAGGGTTGAATTTTTGTGGCAAATCCACAATTTCTACGTCTACAAAATGTCCAATTTCTCTCTTCGATCTACGAGACCCATTCATTCCGGCCTCGTCACTATCTAATACAAATATGATTCTTTTCAGGTTCAAATCTCCCATTAAAATCCTAGGTTGCTCGGCTGAAAGCCCTGCGCCCATACATGCCACCGTATTAAGTATTCCTGCCTGAATCATAGACCAGCATGCTTTGTATCCCTCAACTATAAAAAGATCTCCGTTATACGCTCTTATATAATCCTTAGCTTTATGGTAGTGATATAATACTAGACCCTTCTGGAACCCAAAAGGTTGCATATAATATCGGGGCTCTTCTTCACTATCTATCCTACGGCCGTCTACAGCCACAAACCGGCCATTAGAATCCCTGATAGGAATCGTAGCTCGGGGAATTCCCTTATAATCGTAGTGAAATCCTATCTCAAAATAATTCTGAATGGCGTGGGTGTAACCCTTCTCGTAAAAGTAAGGGACACGGTCTTCCATCCAGTGAAATATCTCTTCTTCTATATTAGGGATAGAAGATAAATCCACCTTCACCTGACGTCTATCCTGGGCTCTGGTGAAGTCTAATATTTGTTTCTTATGCAGCGCGTTTGTTGCTTCTTCTCCAAAGTCTCCGCCTAGATCTATACCCATGAGGGCTGCTATAAATTCTATCGAGTCTTTGAAATTACATCGACGAGCCAGTTGAACAAGCCCTATGATGTCACTATATCCAGTATGACACTCGTGAGAGAAACAGCGCCAATTACCGGTATCTAAATTAATTGAGAAGGCACTTTTATTATCTCCCCCGTGAATCGGGCATGGGCCCCTAGCGTGACTCCCCTGCTGCCTAACGATAGGTATACCTAAACTGCTAATCACCAGCATAGGGTCGACCAGCTGTTTGATATACTCAATTATTCCCTTATCAAGGGACAAGCGGCCCTGTCGGGTGATCGGTTGCGACTGGTATCTGTGATTGTTCATCGCGGGCTTCGCCATCATGCTCATTGTTATCCTGCTGATCTATAGCTTGTAATCGGGCGGGCCAGAATCTAAGACAATATCCAACATATTTTAGATTAAGTCCATTGTAGGACGTGGCGTGGTATCTACCTTTCAAAATCTGAAGCCTATGTGTGCCTGCGTCTATAGTTTCCTTTCTGATTTCTTCGGCTGACTTCCTGTTCAGAGCCATAGCTCCATCTGCCTTTTTGTATACGTCGTCACTCTCAGCATACATCCTAGACGACACCCTGCTCTTATCTGCTCCCTCTCTATTCTGCTGCAGGGCGGCTACTATTGGTATTTCTAGTATCTGTGCATACTTCTTAAGGGTCCTAGCAACTAAGCCAACCTTTTCCCAACGAGCACTTGTATCACCCTCACCCGTGGGTTCTTCGATATAGTCAAAGATAACTAATCCGATCCCGTGAGTATACACATATTTCCTTATAGTATTAACAACGTCACTTAATGTGTAACCGGGCATTTCTTTGTGGTAAATACCACCAATCTTCTCAACAAAGTATAGAGCTCTGTCTACATTTTGCTTCATCTTTTCGTCTTTAACCCACAGACCTTGTTGTATTATCTTAGTATCCACCCCGGCCAAATGGCCCGTAAGGCGTATCTTAAACTCTCTTTGGTCTATTTCAGTATCGAGGTATAGAACAGGAACTCTTTTCGCTTTAGGTGCGAAATAAGCAGCATGAGATGAACACTGTAGCAAGAGTGCTGACTTGCCCTCGCCCGGCCTGGCCCCTATAAAATAGAACTTCTTAGGTATCCACCCCAGAGTCATTTCATCCAGGATGTCTATACCAGTAGGGATACCAACTAGAGGATTATCAACCAAACCATAGATAGTTTCCCTTATACCCTTTCCAATATCTACTGGCTCGTCATTCCTATTTATACCGGAGTCCATGTCGTAGAGTTCGGATTGGAGGCGGCCCAACATGGCCGAAGCTGAGTCTCCCCTACCAACTTCCTCTATGGATCTGTTGAGTAGCCTGTGTAAAGAATCTTTTAGGTGGGCCTCTCGGAGCTCCCCGACATAATTGCTAAAGTTTACTGACTCGATATCCGCAGTCAACAAAGCCTCAACATAATTCTGCATCTGATAATTTTCTATACCAGGTACAGGCATCATGGTTATCTTGTTTCGCAGTAGTTCTTTATCGAAACGGGTGTAACCTTTATTGTATAGCTCCAAGGCCATTTGGATGATGGCTCGGTTGGCAGGGTTCTTAAAAGCTGCTAAGTCCAGCTTGCCATCCATCTCTGTCAAAAAATCAGGGTTTTGTAAAACGGTTGCAGCAGCAGCTCTTTCAGCGTGCTGATTATCAAACTGGTGCATTAAAACCTACCTTTTTCCTTTTCTTGCTCTTTTCGTCTGATCTCGTATTTAATAACATTCACCAAGTCTAGTATGACATCAGGCATTTTTTCATAATAAATGGATCTCTGTTCCGCTTCGGCTAAGCTTTTATCTAACCGCTCTAGGTCTGGGTTATTCTTATAAGCCGCTGCTGCCTTAGCCTTGTCCGTATCCCTTGCATTAAAGTCTAATCCACCGATGGTTTTGGCCTTAGTATACTCTAAGGTCCTTCTTAAATGAGTCACCTCAGCCCGCGCTTTGTTCCCAAAGAACTGGATGTGGGCTGCAAATCTTGTAAGGGCAGCGGCACAGGATATGAGAACTCCATGAGTCTGTTGGCCCATACTAGCAGCAAACTGAGGGGACAAACTTAGGTTCACCAAATCCCCCGGATCAGCGTAACCCTCTAGGAGTTCCTCTTCAAACCTCTTGACTTTATCAGTGTAATTACTCACTTAAAACCACCTTGTGTATCATAGTAAACAGTTCTTTGGCGCTTTGCGGCCTAGAGTCAAACCTTATCTCCAACAGGGGTATCTTCTCCTGCTTGGCCCACTCCCTCTTCAACTGATCTCGTTTCGCTGATTCTTTATACTCAGACTGCATCCCATGAAAATGCGGAACATACTTATAGTGCTGTTCTCCCTGACATTCTATTAGTACGTTTAGAGCAGGAAGAAAGAAATCAAAAAAGAGTTGGTTTCCCATGTAGTAGACTGAGTGCTGGGTCACAACCCTGTAGTTAGGAAATACTTCCTTCAGTAATTTGAGGGTTTCATCTTCGAAATCACTCATTATTCTACCCCTTCTGCCTCTGGCCTTTCAATGATTATTCCGTCATCATTGTCATCTTCAAAAGTGAGTTGATCCGGGGCCAACTGGTTCAGAGCGGCTCGGTCCACGTGACTCACCTGACCTTTCTTTACTTCTTCCCATAGATAATGCTCTAAATCAGGAATAGACCGGGCAAGTTCCACAAACTTATCTTTCCCTTGAGCTTTCCAGTCCTCATTGATGGAGAACCAGGACCCGCTTTGGCCAATTATTCCTAGCTTAGCTGCCATATCCACTAACTCGAAAGTAGCATCAAACCCGTACCCATAATAGAGCCTCATGTCAAAACCCTTGAATAGGGTTGGGCCTGCATGGTTCTTATAAACCCATACTTTACATGTATGCCCATAGTCTCTTACTCCATCAGAAATAATACTTTCTTTACCGCCCATTTTCTCTACATACAGAGAGATACAGACACAGTGGTCATACATTTTACCGCCGGGTTTACGCAGCTTCCACCTTCCCTTGGCTCTGGTTTTCTCTAGATCAGCTCTTACCTGATTCACAAATAGGATTGGCACCCCATTAAGAGAGGCCATACCTGTGAGCTTCGGCAGATTATCCGATATTAGCTTAGCCTGCTTCCCATAGTGGGTAGATTGGTCGTCCGCGTCCAACAAATCTTTAGATCTAAGAACGGCCACACTGTCGAGAATAATAACGCCGGTCGCTGGGCTCTGTAGGTAGTATTCTATCAACCCGAAAGCATCCTCACCGCTGTAGGGCTCTTCGTATCGAGTCATATTGGGCAGGAACCCCACTCCCTTCCAGTTCTTCAGCAAATACTTATCGAGCTTATGTTCGAGGTCGATGAAGACCACAGCCTTACCAGTAGCCCTCTGCATATTCCAAGCTATCTCTAGACTATTGCTAGTTTTTCCTCCACCTTCCGGCCCCCAGAGCTCAATGATACGCCCATAGGGCAGCCCCTCCCCGCCCAGGGCCATGTCCATTCCGATAGACCCGCTGCTGAAACGCTTGGTTACAAGCTTTTGTTCCTCATAAAGAAAAGCATGGAATACATTCTCAAACTGCTTGTCCACGGCCTTTGTAGCCATCTTAAAAGACACTTCTAGTTCTGCTGGAGACATATCTAGCTTGACTCCAAAGGCCTTCTCTACCTTTGGCTTTGGTTCCGTCTTTTCTTTACCGGGCGATTTCTTGGCCACTACCTTCGCCTTTTTGTCTTTATCTTTTTTATCCTTTTCGTCTTTCTTTTTAGACATTTTTCCTCTCTTTTATTGTCTTCCTTGTCCTTTTGAGGGGCTGTATTGTGGACCCTACTGCATCCATACGTTCTCTAGACTCCACCAGTACCTGCATGTAACCTTCTTCAACCTGCCTGAGTTTTAACTGTTCTATTTCAAACTCCAGCCTATCGTCCTTCTTGAGTTTGACCTCTTTCATCAGAGCCATTACAAAGGGCCTGTTACTGTGGATGCTTAAAATGCCTAGCCCCCGTATGTCAAAATTCCAAGGCTCAGCCTTTTCAAAAAGCAAGTCGATCAACAAGAATAGATCCTCAATGGCATCCGCAAGAGACGCCCCTTCGTCTATTCTCCAGCCTATGAAAGAATTAATGATGGAATGGTCCACCAACCTTAAACTCTTGTTCTTGAGCCTATTCCTATTGTGCCGCCTTGGATTAAACCGACTCATCATTTCATGAAAGTAGACCGCCACGTCGTCTACAGTCCTTATTTTTGTGGGATCAACTTTTATTAAAGCATCTTTAATATGTTCTACCCTGTAGCCTACGGCCCGCAGTTTTCTTACAGCTTCTTCCTCTTCCACTTGGGATGTGCTGTCTGCTTTGAAGATTGCATAACCCCGTTCCCGTAAGAAATCCATACAATTCTTTTCTTGATCCGTTTCACTAAAAATAGATGCCGCTCTCTTTTTTCTTCCCATATGTTACTCCGACGCTAATGCAATAGCTGTTTTTATTATGACTTCATCGTCTTGATTTAGTATGACCAGGGGTTTATTATCTGCCGGGGCTATGATAGTGATGTCTTCGGATCTAAGTAAAGACAGCAGCCCCTCTAGTAGGAAGGCGTTAACCAGAAGCTCAAAAGGTTGAGCTTTTTTAACATCCACCGGGATTCCCTCATTAGAAAACTCTACGTGGCTGGTAGACTTAGTGTTTGTCATGGACAGATTTGTTCCGTCAAACATCAATTTTACCCGGTAAGTGTCGTCGTTCAAGGACTTTCGAACATTAGATATATTGTCCGCAAATAGCCTGGTATTCACAGACAATTTATTTCCGTCGGCCTCGAAGATCGGACCATATTCTGGGAATGCGGCGCGCAGGATTGAGGAAGCAATGTAGGTCTGTAAGCCGTCACTGTCAATAAAAAATTTGATTTTCCGGTTGTCCACAAATAGCTCTACTTCATCCCCCTCTTCTATCAAACCCTGCAGTAAGCTGGCTGTCAGCTTAGGGATAATGACATCGAAATCCTCAGATGCTACGGCGTGAGGATAGGTAACCTCTAAGATGCGCATACCATCAGAGACAACGGAAAGCATCTTTTTGTCCTTAACCCTGAGTAAAATACCTGCTAACCCGGCCATATCAGAGGTATAGGATGAGATTAGTCTACTAGAAACCTTGAAGATTTCAGCTAGGTGTTGGGCCTTTACTTTTACGTGGTGTAGACCTGGCTTCTCTGCCTCATTTATAGTCAGGTCAGTTACTACCCTGGCGAACGATCTTTTCTGCGGCACCTTCACGTCTAGCTTACTGTAATAGGTTACCGTGCTCATATTGAGCTTTGTGTCTGTACTCTTAAGGGTGATTTCCTTTGATCCGGACACTGTTGATTTGGAGTCAGGTACTATCCTGACCACACTTTCATAAAAATCAGTCCCGTTGATGCTAATTTTACCTTCTTCTTTAACATCAGCAAAGATCTCCATAGACGCCGTTATGGATGTCCTGTCACCGACGATGAGCTTAAGTTTCTTATCCTTTGCTTCCAGTGTATAGATAGCAAACTGGAATCCGCTGGTGACCAACGATCTCATAGGACGCAGCTTACCCAACATGACCACGAGGTCTAGTGTAGGTACGATTACGTGCATTTTCACCTCTTATATTGCAGTGAGATTTATGGCTAGTGGTTGAGTGTGCATGGGCTCTATCTGGACTTTAAGTACTTTTAACATACCAGAATCCCAGATATTCATGTTAATTAATAGGCTGTTGTAGCCACCGTGAGGGCTACAGGTTACATTCAAGCTGGATTTGCCTCCGTATAAGAAGCTGGATATCATAGCCTTGACAGCCTGATCTATGGTATCATAGAAATTCATAGCAGATAGGGTTCTCATGGTGAGATAGTCTATTTGACCACCGTATTCGGTGCTGGGCAGATAACCTCTCGTTAGGAAAGACCACTGCTCCCACACCCGTTTGGAAACGGCCCTCTGTTCACTAGATATCCAAAAATACTCGTGTATCTGCTCTTCAAATTTAATCTCTATTTTTCTAACAACTTCGGGAGGATCATCACCCCATAGTTCTATCTCTTGAACCTGGAATACATCTGGCCAGATAGGATCAGCCGCGTCTTCTTTAGGCATAATGGGCCTGGAGGTGGGCTGTCTCACCGGATCTTGTCTCTGCGCAAAAATCTCAACACTTAGCTCATATAGTTTGTCACCCCGGTAGGCCAAAAGTTCCACAGAAAAATCCATGGCTCCGCTCCACAGTCTAATGCGAGGCCAACTAAATGTTATTTGCATTATATCTTGGTACAGATCAGCGAACTCATTGTCATAAACCACCCCTACCTGATCAAAAATCCTAGTCTCTGGCGCAGATAATTCCTTTGGAATGTTGATGTGAATATCAAATCTGTTTATATAAGTGTCAAAATAGGCTCGGTTTATAAACACAGCAAACATGCCGGTATCACTACCATCAATGACCTTAAATGTAGTGGTGAAGGCCAGAAAATAAGCCGAGTCGAATGTTACGGACAGCAATTTATAGGTTGATCCGAAGCCACATGGCCACCCCTGGTTGATAGAGACATAGAGGTTCTTACACTCAATCGTATATACCGGTATTATAGTGGTCATCATACGACTGGCAGGCTTGCACGTTACATAAAACCCTTTATAACCTGATGTCCCTGGTAGGTCAATAGTTAGAGGTGAATAGCTACCCATTCTTAACTCTACTTCCAACGCGGACAGATAGAAGCCATGAATAATAGCCTGCAGGTTGTACATCTCAGTCCATATGCCGAAGTCTACTCTCAAGTTACTAAATAAATAAAACCCGTAGGTCACCAACAAATCTGTCCCGGGCTCTGGCTGTGGAAAAACTCCCACCTGTAGTGGGGGTGGGTGCGTCGATGCTATCGCTACAGTGATATCAGATGGGGCCCACGCCCATAGAGGCACCAAGAGTCTATAGGGGTCCGAGAGGTCGATATCAACCCTGAAGGATTCTATGCACCAAATATGCATCAAAAACTGAAGGTCTAATACAGCAGTTCTATTAACTTTCAGAAAGACTCTTATACTCTCGATCCTTTGCTTTATGGCCCTAAACCTGGTAAGAAAACTGGACGCATACATAGGATTAATGTAAGCGTACAAGGAACTAGGTTCATTAGGGTCTACTGACACCGCTAAATAGCTAGGCAAGGTATTATTAATTCTAACAGAGAGCAGGGGAGATATTACTCCATGAACAACGCCTCTCCTTATTGGCTCAAGTAGAACATCCAATGGATAGGGTTGGTGGATTGTTATATCCGCAGACATCTCGGCTGGTTGGTGAGAGTCAATAAAGGCCTTGAAATCGACTGTGTCCTTAAGAAGAACACCGTCTATTTCTATACCCTCTTCGGTGACTCTGATTACACTCATTGATTGACCTCCCACATAACCGACAGGTTCGCAGTGAACCGCCTATGCAGTTCCTTAATATCCCTACGAGGTCGCTTATTTCTCATGTAGAATGTTATGCAATCACCACTCGCCACATTTTGAGAGATTAAAGGTAAGTTACCCTGAGTAAAGCTGCCCCAGTCCTCTCCGTTTAAAGACAATTCCAATAAGTTTTCTGGTATTGCAGCTTCGTTATCAACCTCGGCATTGGGGTAAGGCACCGCATACTTATATACCTTGAGGTTAGCAAACTTTCCATAGGCAGCATAATCATATTGTTTCTCATTTATATCAAACATATTAGTGCCGCGTCCTAAAGTTAATTTGACATTCCCCCTACTAAAATATTTCCCTATACTTGTCATGGTCTGAGAACACGCCTCGCCGCCGTCTACCCACAATACAACATTATCTGTACGTCCTGGCACCTTGTCATGGGCCCAAGTAAGAACTAGATGAAAGGGACCGGGGGCCTCCTTAGTGGGCAACATCCGATAGGCCTCGCTGTAGGTTGGTAGAAAACCTGCCCTAAGTTTCTCGTCCGGAGTATGACAGTAAATATTCCAGCCCCAGTAGGGGTGTAAAATCACAGAAAATCCTGCCTGATTATTTGATATAGACAGAACAGAGTGCATAAAACTCCGCGGGTCCCCATCTGCTAAATTAATGGCCGCCTCTGAGGGATAATAATCTAATTCAATAGTACCCATATTTAGTATGTCTAGGTCTGGTATATATAGAGACTCATTTCTTCCTAGGTACAGCATATTATCAACGAATCTGGTCCTGGTATTTTTAAGATTTTTGAGATAGATATCTGTTCTATCTATCCCTGAGGCTACTAATTCCACATATCCCGTATTTATAAAAGGAAGTGGCATATAGGATAGTTCATCAATCAGATAGAATTCTTCGTCATGAAACATATAAGCGGGCTCTGTAAGGGCTTCCATGCTCCTCACAACCATCTCTCCCTCCTTGAATAACCAAGCATGGGTGGACCATTCTTCGGTCAGAGTCCCGGTGACAGTGAACTCATAATAGCAGTTTGGGTCTCGTCCCACCCTCACCTTTAAGGAATTTAAATTAGTAGGTTGCCAAAATTTTAAATCTATAGAGAATCCGTCTTCCTGGGTCCATTCCCTGTCTGGGGGTAACCTCCAATAAGCTGAGCCATTGCCGTTAAAGTAGCAAGAACCCTCTATGCTCAAACCAGGGTATCTGTAAACTAGGGCGTACTCATTACCCTGATTCTCCTCAAACGTCCAAGTTATAGCGCCGTAATCGTTTACCCACCAGGGATCATAATCCGTTAATTTATAATTGCCGCCCTTAGGATTTGCTTCTATTGGAGCAAAGAACCACACACTTCCCCCTGAGGTTGTTATGTCAGTGTGATTATTCCACTCCAACATAAGCCATCTAGCTGTGCCTAGGGAGAACAGCGGACAAGCTCTATACGTATCCCCCGCCATAGTGCGAAGGCCGTCACATGTTCCCGCATAGTATTTAAGGGGGAATTGTCCATCGGTGTATGTCATAATTGGTTTACCGTAAGCACTATCAGCATTACACTGATCGTTGGAACTTAACAAACACTTTCTTTTAAATCCTGATATATCTGCTAGGCTTCCATCCCAGTTCACTTCAAATATTTTTCCAGTGGACGACCTTGAGAACTTTCCTAGAGCATTATCAGCGGCTAATGGAGACCTTCCTATCTCGTACGTACGACCTAGATCTATAATTAATACTGGATAATCTATCTGTGGCATACCTTTGGATGAGGCTTCAGTTACAGACCATGTGCCGGACCCCGTGGCCGCGGAGACCTCTGGTTTTATCTGGGCTGATCTGTCGAAGAGCATCTCCATAGCAGCAGGAATTTCATAAGAGGCATTTGTGTAACCCAGCTGTTTTGATTTCCAGATGTCTGGAATAAATTGAACTGTTTCAAGATCAATAGTAGCGTTGGTTCCTTTTTGAAAGGACATAAATCTGATAGAATCAGGTTTTGTGAGTGTAAATCCCTCCATTGTACCAGAAGAAGTATAAGTAATATCTTCCCACGGAGACTTCTGGCCCCACACATTGTACAGGGCTATAGGGGGATCAAATTCGGCAGCCAGTCGGTTAGCACCTGCTTGGGTGGTTCCTATCTCTAAGTCACGGAAATAAACTTCCGGTAGATCAGCAGAAAATATCGCGGCTACAGGGTGGGATTGAGACCAACCAGACAGAGAATAACCGGACACCGCAGTAAAGTCTGACCCATCATAAGAATAGGACGGAATGTAGGTGTTGGATACCTTGTGTAGTCTCATCCATATCCCAGAGGCAGACTGAATAGGTTCTGGTAAATCAAAATAGTCAGAAATATCCCCTGTTCTACGGACTTCCAATAAGTTATTATTCCTAAGATTAAACTGGACGTAATTCTGGTGCTGACTGCTATCCTGTATGAGCACACCCGCTGAGTAAATCCCCGAGGCAAGTAGCCTCTCACTATAGCCAGCCAGATTAAATTTTATAGCTCCTTGATCTCTAACCCCTCCCCATTCCACCTCCAAGGCGGGGGTTCTGATATCTTTATCAAAATAATTATAGCCTCCGGGTCCTATATACTTCCTAATATGAATACCAGAAGCAGAGCTTTTAAGGATTTCGGCATCATGGGGATTATGGGAGGACCAGTTATCGTTCGTATAAGGCCAGTCTTCAAAATCATACTCATAATCAAAGAAGTCCGTCTTTTTAACATCGCTCTTTTTATAAGCTACGTAATTAAAGGACGCTCGAACGGGCTGCTCTGAGGCGTCACCCGCCCTATCCACTGCTCCAACGAATAATCCCAGCCGTAGATCATCCGACCAGCCAGAGATATTAAAGGAACTTGCAGTAGTCCAGGATTCCCACGGAGTCTTATACCCTACCTCCACATTATTCTGTCCTTTTGTTATTCGTAACAAAAGATCAGTTTTCTTAGTTAAACCTAGGTCTAGGGCGGTAAACCCCCCGCTAGCAGTATACAGGCTGCTATCCCCATAACTTATGTAATCACCATGAGGGATAGAATAATCATTACCAGTATACCTCTCTATCCTGATGAATTTATTACGGTCTACACTATCGAAAAGCACCAGACCTGCCGAAGAGTCTACTCCAACATACTGGTCTAGGTCTCCGGTCACCTGGGTCTCTATTATCATCGCCTGCGATTTGCTTAACGGCTGAAAGTAAGTAGGGTTTCTCCAATCACTCCCCTCTATATCTGGGCGTCTTGATTCTACTGAGAGATTTAGACTTCCGCTGGTTACAGAGACATCCTCCGCCTTGGCCCAATTAAAGACAAACCACTCCGGTTGGTAATAATTGGAGGGCTCACTCCACATAGTGGTATCTGTAAATGCATTACCAGAGACTAAGGTCTGCCAAACGACTCCGCTGGAGGTAGAACTATACCACCTTGTGGGCTCCTGTGGGAGCACCCCATAGACTATGGATCTATAATTTATTCCCTTATTATTCGTGTAAATATAATCTGGAGAAGCTACAAGCTGTGCCTCAAAACCTCTATAAGGGTCATTTAAAGCTTCAGAGGAATCAAGTTTACTATAAAATACGCAGGCTTGATCAACAGCCAATGGGTCCGCTACTCCCAGCAGCAGCTTGGCTTCGAAAGCCCTATCATTACATACCTTATAAGACCTGGTCGGGCCGTAGGTCCAATCCTCTCCGTTAGAGGGCATACCCCAACCTAGGTCTGTTATTTCTTCGACCGGCTCATCTCCGCCCCCTTTGACCTGAACAGCTAAATGCTGAGGAATAATTTTTATTTGTTCTATTCTGGCTGGGAGTCCACTAAAGTTTAATTCGAGCTTTGATATAGTAGTTCCTACCGAAGCCGCTACAGTGTCGCCATCCACCAACCCAAATTCCAACCCATAGAGGTAATCTTGGGTTTGAGCACGGCTTATGCGGCTAGAAGTGTAGGTTTCTCCGAGTACGTCTATCACATTATATGTCTCAGTATCAAATACCATAGGACCGCTTATCCCAAAACCCTCGACCGAATGTAGTAGAGTATTGGTGGACTGAAATGTAGAATATATTTCTATTTTATTTATGGTAGGGTTCTGAGCGCCCCAGCAATTAAGCCTCAGAGCCCGAGTATTCATGGGATTGAACGTTTGATCTAACTGGGTCCAATAAGTCTGCGCGGCAGAGGATAACCTAGCTTTCTGTTCACCTTCTGTGAACCCAGGAAAATAATCAGCCTCGTCGTCGGTAACATAGTTCCAAGCTAAATAGGAACTGTCGGTTGCTTCTATCACATCATCAATAACTACTTGTACAGGATCTAGCATACGCCTCCAGCCTGTCTCACTTCCTAACAACGGAGCCCTTGTCTCCATAGCCGGGTATTGGGTTCCCCAAGTATAGCCAACCCTGTCTTCGGGTTCTACATACCATTCCCAGCAGAAAGATCTAAGATTGGCCTCTGCTTCAAAGAACGACCTTACATGTACTATATCTTTTACCAAACCGGGAAACCAGAAATCTACGTAGAAATAATCCTGTTGTAAGTCGGTCTGCTCGTAATACATAGTTTCAGTTGAGGGCTCAGCAGGTAGAGTATAATTAGGAGTCGTCACTGTTACCATAGTAGAATCTAAATCAGTAAGATTAACCGTTATATAATCACTGTCGTGCTCTCCTATGACTGCTATTTGGCTCACTCCGTACTCGTAACGTAATTCTGCTTCTATGCCTATATCCAACATTGTCGCAGCTGATCTTCCATAAACAGGAAGACTTTCATAGCCATAAAATCTTATATTCTTTGGTTCAAAAACTATCTCGGCTCCTACTTCCAGATGGGTGTATCGTTTCTCTATCCAAGAATATTTGTAGAGCTTTTCTGCCGGTAAAGAAACGTCCCCGTGCACGGCTGGCAGACACTGAAAGAGTCCGAAGACATCTCCAGCCCGCACATCCCAATTAACACTAGCTGTATGAATTCCTTTGACCGAGGAACCGCTCATCGGGAGAGAATAAATCACCTGATAAGAACTATCCGACGTAGGCCGAAGCAAAAATATCTTAGAACCCTCTCCTGCTATTTGATTCGGTAGAAATTCCCCTCTGTAAAGAACTTGGTTTATTTTTCCCTCATAGGTACACTTCCCAAACATGTCAATCATTAGAAGTCCGACTATCCCGCCCTCTGGAAAGGTTTTATCTTTTGGAAGCTTATACAAATCCGCCTTACCTATCTCGACCAGTGGATCCTTGGGGTTATAATCTATGATAGTTGTCGTAGAAGAAGGAAGTCTATAAAGAAGATTGGCCGGTATTCTATAGTAATTAGGAAGAAAGCCATCCACCGGGTCTTTGCCCTGCTCTGATTTCCAGCTTGCTGTAATGGAATTACGAAAGAAGCCCAGTTCCTCCGTGGCGTCTTTTTCTCCACCGTGATAGACTTCCACGGAACCACTCGCCCCCTTGGTGCCGGAGTATATAGAAAATGATTCTTCTACTGGATCATATGTACATTCAGCAAATTTATACCCTCCGATTCCTATGGTATTCAGCTTCATAGTGATGCTTTGAGCTGTAGACCAGGGGTCTGTAGCGTGGCTTAAATCAATGTCTATGTACTTAGGAGGATACCCGTCTATACTTATTCCTAATTTGCTATTATTATCGTCGATGGAGACTGTCCTCTT
>WSSedA2C3DRAFT_1000019_pt1 | contig 28311 bp, 38 predicted proteins | sample WetSurSA2Cattail_FD_9486 | JGI IMG/M metagenome (IMG submission 9486) | reverse complement strand
GGTATGCCTAGAGGTGGTGGTGGAATGCCTAGAGGTGGTGGTGGACCAAGAAGATAGTGAGTAATAAAATAATAGTAGCTTTTGATAACATAGATAAAGAACCTATGTTATCTTTAGCCAAAAATTTAAAGGGAAAAGTATGGGGTTTTAAAATAGGTCATGTACTAAAAATATTTGGTCCAAGTATAATAAGTCTACTTAAACCATTTGGTAGTGTTTTTGTAGACTTAAAATATTTTGACATACCAGAAACAATAAATTTAAATGTGAAAGATGATATAAAAAACGGGGCTGATATGATAAGCATTCATTGTAGAGCAAATTACAANCCAACAGAAGAACAACAAAAATATATAGTAGGAATAACATATTTAACATCAGAAAATATTGACATAGTCAAACAAATTGACATGGTTAGGAATGCAGAAAGTTCAAAATATAGTTATATAGTTTGTTCTGGAAAAGATTTACATATACTTTTAAATAAAAATTTTAAAGTAAAAAAAATATGTCCTGGAATAAGATTAAAATATAATGACAATGATAGTCACTTAAGATCATCTACCCCGTTCAGTGCAATAATAAATGGAGCAGACAAACTTGTTATAGGAAGACCTATATTAAGTAGTAAAAATCCATTAGAAGTAGTTAATACTATAAATAAAGAAATAGAAAGTGCAATTGCAATAAGAGAAAGAAATAGTATTAGACAAACTTCTCTTTTTAGTACAACATAATTCTATCTCTTCTTTCTACCCCTTTGTTTAGACTCCCTCATTATGTCTTCTTTTGTTGCTACTTGTCTTTTATCATTTGATTCTTCTGCATCTTTTATCCATAGATCCATTTCTGTTTCATCATATAATCTAATAGATCTAGAATCATAATAAAATTTACCAACAGTTCCAACTCTGCCACCAAGTCTATTCTTACTTATTTTATAATGTAGTTCATTTTCATATACGAGAGCATCATCATCAACACCTAAAATTCCAACAAAATCTGCTGTTGCAATTGTACCAATACTTTCTGCTACATAATTGAAGTTTAGATCACTGAAATGTAATAAACCACCCTCCCTATTTAACTGAGATACAGATATAACTGGAACATTAAATTCAAATGACAGTGCTCTTAGTTCCTCCGAAATTCTTTTAATATCTGAATACATGTCTCCTTTTTCTTTATATGATGGCTTCATTAGATTTATATAATCAACATATACAATTGAAATTTTTATATCTCTTAGTAATAATTCTTTTAGATACTTTCTAAAATCATTTCTTGTTGCTTCTCCAGTCGGAAATTGTTTTATAAAAAGATTTCCTCTATTTTCATTATCTTTAAGTCTTTTTAGTTTCTTTATTAACTCTCTTGTTGTTTCTTTATTTGAATATATTCTATTTATATCAAGATTAGAATATATGGCATCAAATCTTTGTGCAAACATATCTTCACTCATTTCCAATGTGAGTATTACAACATTGTTATTATGTAATACTTGTCTAGCAGCTATATTTGCCATAGTAGCTGATTTAAATCCATGAATTGCTGCTAATAATAATGATAATGTATATGGAGGAAAACCTCCATTTAGCAACTCATCTAATAAAGGATAATATGTTGGCACTCTTTCACCAGATAATGACAATATTCTCTTAAATCTTTCTGATAAAGAATTGAAATAGTTTAAACCTAAATCTATTTTCAGATCTTTTGTTAGAGCATCCTCTACCAATTTTTGAATTAATGCTTTTTCTTTACCTTTTTCAATAACATCAACACTACTTATTATAGCTTTCTTAAGTGCTTGGGACTTTAAATAATCATTGGCATTATCAAATATGAATTGATAATTATTTGCATAATCAAAATCTATATTATCAATTTCACCTAAAAAGTTTTTTACTTTTTCTTTTCCATCAGTTATATTATTAATTATTATATCATTATTTGGAATGTTATTATAACTTTCATTGTGTTCCTTACAAACTTTAAATATATCTCTAGCAATAATGTTATCAAAATAATCATACTCAAATATATCTGATAATATTAGAAGAAATGATTTATCTATTAGTATAGACTTTATTATTAACTTTTCTAGAAATTCACTATCTATCAATATCATTCCTTTCTATAATTTTTCAAATAAGGGACAAATTACTACAGTTACTTTTGAAGATTGTTTACATGTTTTTTTACATCCTAAACATTTTTCGTTTAGTGTTTTCCACCATTTTTTTTCTTCTGTTATTTCAAATTTTGTTCTCTCTTTTGGTAAATCATCAATAATCTTTTCATCATCTAAAACAACATATATGACTGCATCNCCATCATATGTTGATATTTCTTTCATCAACTTTTTCTTAAGACTTAAATGCTTTTTTTGTATTTCTTCTGCATCTATTCCAATATCTTTTAAATATGTAGATATTGAACTAATTCTATATACTTCTTTTATATCCTTTAATCTTTCATAANACTCATTAAGTAATACTGCTTTCCTATTCTTTATATTACATATATGATATCTGCCNTCTATTTTTAGAACCATTTTGTTTTTCATTTTAATACTCCATTTTTGTTGTTATTTATGAAATTATAAACTGAAAANTTTAAAAAGTAAACTATTTACAATTATACATACANGTGTTAGAATAAAATATAAATTCATATGAAGGGATAAATCTGGTTTGTATGTATGAAAATTGAAGAAAGAGACAAAATACTAAATGATTTATATGCAGAGTATCCATTAGAAAATGAAATAGAGTTCAACGAATTTAATATACAAGAAAAAATAAGAAGTTATGGAAAATTATTCATTAAATATAAAGATATCTTGATTAGAGAAAAATCAGCTTTGGAACACCTCCTTGATTTAAAATCAAGACTAGAAGGTAAGTTATATGATGATTATAAATTTAATAATGAAAAAATTCTTACAAAACAAGAAATTGAAAAATATTATATACCAAAACATGAAAATATTGTAAAAATAAAAAATTTGATAGACAGACAAACAATAAGGTTAGAATTCTTCGATATGGCGGTAAAAGTTATTGAAAAACTATCATGGAATATGAAAAACTTCATGGAGGCAGATAAGTAATGTGTAGAGCAGTAGAAGAAGACTGGGAAATAGATGATATATTTTCAAAAATATGGAAAATAATAATGAGTATAATAAAATGATAAAAAATACAAAAAATATATTACCAACAATAAAATATTTTATTCTTACTATAAAACATAAGTTTTATGTTCTTGTAGCTGGTAGAACTCTGAATGTTTCTTTATGGAGACTCATAAAACATGACATATCAAAGTTCTATATATCAGAACTTCCCCACTATGGAAGAAGTTTTTTTGGAGACAGAAGTGAACCAGGTAACTTTAAGACATGTTGGACAAAACACCAAAATAGGAATGATCATCATTGGGAATATTGGATAGACAGAAGTAGAGAAGTACAACCAATAGAGATGAGCGACCAAGCAGTAAGAGAAATGTTAGCTGATTGGTTTGCTGCTTCAAAAGCATATGAAGGTAATTGGCCACCTGTAATAAACTGGATATGGTTAAAAAATAATTTTAGTAAAATGAAATTACATGATAAAACAAAAGAAAAAATATTAAAAATAATAAATGAGGAGTTAAAAGGTAATTTTAATGGTTGAAATAAAACTACTAAACTCATTAGAAATCCAAATAAATACAGAAGATATAGATTACCTAAGAAAATTAAAAAATTATTTTAGTGACTATGTTGAAAATTATAGATTTATGCCACAATTCAGAACTACTGCCTGGGATGGAAAAGTATATCTTTTTAATACTGCTAAAAGATCTTTACCATATGGTCTATTAACCGATTTAATAAAATTTCATAAAGAAGAATTTTCAACTAAACAAATAAAAGTTGATGAAGATGTAAAAAACTTATTTAAAAATGATAATGATTATAATTTTTTTTATGGAAATCTAGATCCATTCGAATATCAAAAAGAACAGGTAGAGTTATGTCTAAAATATAAAAAAGGTATAATAAGGTCTGCTACAGCTTCTGGTAAATCATATTCAATTTTCTGCATTTTAAATACATTATTTAAAAACAATTTTATAGAAAATACAATAGTAATTGTACCAACTCTATCATTAATAGAACAAATGAAGTCTGACTTTATTTTATATGGAATAGAAGAAGATATGATTGGTATTGTTAACTCGAAAAATAAAGAGTTTGATAAGAAGATTGTTGTATCTACATGGCAATCTTTAATGAGAAGACATAATGAGTTAAAAAGATATGATAGTTTTGTAGTTGATGAAGTACACCAGGCAAAAGCAACACAGTTAAAGAAAATTTTAAAGTCTCTAGTTAATGCAGGGTATAGATATGGATTTACTGGTACTCTTCCACCAGATAAACTATCACTTTGGACAGCAAAGTCTTATATAGGTCCAATACTAAAAGAATATAGTGCTGGTGATTTAGCAGAACTTGGATATATAGCAAAATGCAATATAAAAATGCTTCATATAAAATATAATGATGAAGATAATTACGTAGGTGACTATGATATAGTTAAAGATAAAATTTTTAATAATATGTTTAGAATGAAAACTATTTGTGATATAATATCAAATGTTGATGATAATATTTTACTATTAGTTGGAAAAGTTGAAAAAGAAGGTGAAATATTAAAAAATATACTATTAAAAAAATTTCCAGATAGGACAGTAGTTTTTCTATCAGGAAAAGACTCACCACAAGAGAGAGAATTTTGGAGAAATGAATATAAAAATAAAAAAGATCTAATATTGGTGGCTACTTATGGAATATTTTCTACTGGAATAAATATACCTACATTAAAATACTTAGTATTTGCATCTCCATTTAAATCAAAAATAAGAATATTACAGAGCATAGGTAGAGCTCTAAGAAGACATATATCAAAAGAAGAGGGGGCACAAATATTTGATATATGTGATAGTGTTTCATTCTTCAAAAAACATGCCAATCTAAGACTTAGATATTATGATGGTGAAAGATTTCATGTAGATGAAGATATAATTTATGAAGAATATGAAAATCCAATAATAGGTATATTAAAAGAGAATTAATAGATAATGATAAATGATTTTATAAATTTTATATATAATTATGATATTGAGAAAATATTTAATTTTCTAACAACATCAATAATTTTATGTGCAATAATAATTGAACTTCTTAACTCAAAAAAATAAGAAAGATAAAAATGTTCAAAAATGTTTATTATGATAAAAGAAATAATAAGATACATCTATGGGAAGAACTAAATGGTGAACAACTATATAGTTTAATAGACTGGGTTCCATATGTGTTTGTTGATGAAAAAGTTGATGTTAACAAAAGAAATTTAGATTCTAATATAGAATATAAATGTATAGAAGGAACCTCCGTAAAAAAAGTAAAATTTGGAAATTATAATGACTACTTTAAATTTTGTGAGAATAAAAATTTTATATATGAAAATAAAGTAAAGCCAGAAATACAATTCTTAGTGGATAGGTATTATAAAATACCAGATGATGAATTATATGTTCCAAAACTAAAAATATACTCATTAGATATTGAAGTTCATATGGAAGAAGCAGGTTTTTCAAATATAAAAGATACAAGTGGAAAAATATGTTTAATAACAGTATATGATAATATAAAAAATGAAGCAATAGTATTTGGTGAAAAAGAATATACAGGTGAATATAATGGAAAACTAACATATATATATTGTAGCGATGAAGAAAAATTATTAAAAAGATTTTTTACATTTATGAACAGAGTTCCATGTGATATATTAACTGGTTGGAACATATATTATTTTGACATACCATATATAATTAAAAGATCTCAAAAATTATTTGGTGATAAAACAAAAAAATATTATGATATGTCTCCAATAAATATTGTATCAACCTGGGATTCTTCATATGGTGAGATGAATATAGATATACCAGGCATAAACATATTAGATTATATGCACTTATATAAAACATATACTCAAAACAATTTGGAAAGATATTCGTTAGACTTTGTTACAAAGTTTGAACTTGAAAAGGGTAAAGTAGACTATTCTGAAGAAGCAGAAAATTTAAGAGAGTTATATCATAAAAATTGGAACAAGTATGTAGAATATAACATATATGATGCAAAACGAGTTCAACAATTGGAAAGAAAACTGGGGTATATTTCACTAGTACAATATATAAGTTTGATATCAAAGTGTCCAATGAAATTTTATGATAAACAAACTTCTATTATTGAAGGTGCTATGTTAACACATCTAAGAAGAACTAATAGGTGTGCTCCAATTATGAAGGGTGGAGAAAAAAAAGATTATGATGCTGCATATGTAAAAGAACCAAAGCCTGGAAAATATAAATGGGTTGTAGACGCTGATGTAACGAGTGAATATCCACATTGTATGATAACTCTTAATATTTCCAACGAAACATATTATGGTATAATATTAGATATGACAGAGCAAGACATAATAGAAAATGTTAGAAAAAGAAAATTTCCAAATTTTTCAATGTATAATAGAGACGAAATAAGAAAACATATACATGGAGAAACATTAGAAAAATTTAATGTAGCATTAACTAGAGGTTTATTAGCAATTGCTCCAAATGGAGCTATTTTTAAAACTAATAAAATTGGTTTAATACCAGAAGTAGAAAAAATATATTTTGGAAAAAGAAAAATTGTAAAAAATAAACTTATAGAAGCAAAAAAGAAAAATGATATAGATGAGATAACAAAATTAAAAGCAGTTGATAACACTTCAAAACTTATTCTGAATGCAATTTATGGTGCACTTGCTATTCCATATAGTAGATATTTCAATGTTAATATGGCATCGGCAATAACAGCAGCTGGAAGACATATTGTAAAACAAGGTCAAATTTACATTAATGAAATATTGAATAATCCAAATGAAGAATTAAATAAAATTCTCGAAAGAATAAAAAATGAATAAGACAAAGTGTAAATATTGTGAAAAAGAATTTTCAAAATATGGTATAAAAAATCACATAGACATTATACATCTTAAGGTAAGAGAAACTGGTGCTAAAGGTAAAATTGCATGGAATAAAGGATTAACAAAAGAAACAGATGAAAGGGTTGCTAAACTTATAGAAAGAAGTAGAGAAGCAAAAAAAGGTAAAATTCCTTGGAATAAAGGATTAACAAAAGAAACAGATGAAAGGGTAAAAAGAACCAGCGAAAAACAAAAACTAATTTTAGGAGAAAATACTAGTAATTTTGGTAAAAAATTTAGTGAAGAACATAAAAGAAAAATGAAAGCATCTATAACAAAATCTAAAAATGGAGGTTTTAAAGAAAAAAATATTGTTTCTTATGAATATCATAGTAAGTTATTAGAAAATTTTCATGAATTTCGTAATGATAATGATATATTGGAAACTAAATGTACATATTGCGGTAAATGGTATAAACCTAGGTATAACGACTTTTTTAATAGAAAAAGAGATGTATATGAAGGTAGAGGAGGTAGTAACTTTTACTGTTCCAATAATTGTAAACTAAATTGTCCTACATATGGTAAATCTAAATATTCTTTAGGTTTTGCTCCAGCAACTTCCAGGGAAGTACAACCAGAATTAAGAAAATTGGTATTCCTAAGAGATAATTACCAATGTACTAAATGCATTGGTACTAACAACCTACATTGTCATCACATTGACCCAGTTATTAATAATCCAATTGAAAGCGCAGATATAGACAATTGTATAACATTGTGTAAGAGTTGTCATATGATGGTTCATAAATTACCTGGATGTAAAAATGGAGAATTAAGATGTTAAATAAAGACTATATTATATATTGTGATACAGATTCATTATTTATAGATTTAAATTCTTTCATATTGAAAACAATACCACAAAATATATGGGATAACTTAAACGATGAAAAGAAAATCTCTTATATTAAAGAAATTTGTAAGGTAGTTATAAAGTATTTAAATGATAAATCTTTTTTTAATACACAGAAAGAAGACTTTAACTCACAAGAAGAAGAATTTAAAATAAACTTTAAGCAAGAACTAATAGCACAATCTGGTCTCTTTATAGCAAAGAAAAAATATGGTTTGTGGGTAGTGGATGATGAAGGTGCAAAAGTAGATAAGTTAAAAGTTACTGGGTTGGATATTATAAGGTCAGAATGTCCAGAAATAGTTAGAGATAAACTAAAAAATATTATGACGATGATATTAAAAGATGTATCAGACCATGAACTTTCTTTAGCAATTGAAAAATACAAAAATGAACTACATAATGCTCTTCCTGAGGAAATAGCAGCCAATATTGGTATAAATGGTATATCAAAATATACATCAAAACAAGGTACTCCAAAAAAAGGTGCACCATATCATGTGAAAGGAGCAATTGCTTATAGAAAACTTATAAGAGAGTTAAATATTCAAGATAAGTATGAGGATATAGCAGAAGGTGCAAAAGCAAAAGTAGTTTATGTAAAGAAAAACAAATATGAGTATGAAACAATTGCATTTTATAGATGGCCAAAAGAGTTTGCTAGTATTGGAGTTGAAGTAGATATGACGAAAATGATTACAAATTTCTTTACTAAGAAAATAGAATATCTACTATTACCAATTAAGAAAGCTGGCATATTAACAATAAATGACAATGCATTTAGTAAATTTTTCAAACAGGAGGAAGAATGATTAGTGAGATAAATCAAATAAAAGAGTGGTTTCATAAAAATGTAGGAAAAAATGTCCCAGACGGCAGATATGAAATACCTATATACAAATCAAAGTTCTATGTTGATATAGAAAATGATAAGATATATATAAGAAGTAAAGTTCCACTTATGAAAGTTTCGAGAATAAGAGATGTAAAACTACCAGAAAGAGCAAATGATAGAGATGCTGGTATAGATTTCTTTGTTCCAAATGATCAAGAACCTATATTTCTTCAACATGGTGAGTCTGCATTAATACCATCAGGAATAAAAGCTAACGTTCCAAGTGGTTATATGTTAGCTGCTCACAATAAATCAGGTATAGGTTCAAAAATGAATTTAGATAGATTAGCAGAAGTAGTAGATGAAACATATCAAGGAGAAATACATATAAACGTAATTAACAATGGAAGAGAAGTACAAACTATAAAACCTGGTATGAAGATACTACAGTTTATCTTAATACCAGTTAACTACTCTAGAGTAGAAGAAGTTCCAATTGAAGAATTATATGAAGAAATAACTACAAGAGGTGAAGGTGGGTTTGGTAGTACAGACAACAAAGGAGATGAATAAATGAAAGAAGAAAAATGTACTTGTGGATGTTGGGAACAAAAAAATATTGTAACAAAAGAACAAATAACAAAAAACTCATTTAATAGTTTCGGAGTAGAAGATTATAAAGAACATGGTGTTATTAAGTATTTAGATCAAATATCAAAGAATATCTTATATACAGAAGAAAATTTAAACCAATTAAATACTAAACTGCAACCTATATTAATAAAAAACTTATCAGACTTTAAGAAAGAAGTCTTAGAAAACGAAGCAACTAAAAGTCCAGAAATAATTATGTCAAACATGTCTAGAGATTTAAAGTATCTTAGAGATAAGTTAAATTTTATAAATGATATTATAGTATATATTAAGAATAATGTTGATTTTTAGGAGGAAAAATTGAATTTATTACTTACACTTGGTCATAATAGTTCAGCAATTGCAATAGATAAAGAAGGGAATATAATATGTGGGTATGAAGAAGAAAGACTAACAAGAAAAAAGTCAGATTCTTCATATCCAAAAAATGCAATTGAAGAAGTATTTCATCATATTGATATAGATAAAGAAAATAAAATCTTTATATCTCATTGGTTTGATAATTTTACTTTTTATCCAAAAGTACCAAAAGATATAGTAAAGTATTTTGATTTTGATCATCTAGTTAATATTTTTTATAAAGAAAGATATTCTGTATATACATTAAGTTCTACTTTTACACATCATGATTCACATGCTTGGTCAGCTAAAGCATTTTATGATTTTCACAAAAAAGAAAATAATAAACCATCAACACATATAGTTGTTGCAGATGGCTTTGGAAATAAACAAGAAGTTCTTTCAATATATGAACTAAAATCAGATCAATCAATTAATTTATCGAGAAGAGTATATGGTTATAAAAATTCTTTGGGTCTTTTATATCAATATGCAACTTCATTCTGTGGAATGAAAGAAAATCAAGATGAGTATAAATTTTTGGGTTATGAAAGTAAAATATCAGATGTGTTATTATATAATCAAAGACTTTCTCTAACTAGGGATTCATATGGTACAGCTGAATATCTATATCATAGAGGTTCTACAGATAATACTGAACCGTATTTAAATGGTAACTATATAGATATTGAAGAACTAAATAGAACAAAAAATAATTTATATAATAATTTTAAAAAAATAGTAGATGAATACTCTCCATATTTTAGAGAAAAGGAAAATAGTGATAATATAAAAATACTTATTGGTTTTTATATTCAAAATATAATTGAATTTTATATGTTAAGATTAATAAGTGAATTTAATATTGAAAATATAATATTGACTGGAGGTTTATTCTATAATGTAAAATTAAATAATAGAGTTATGGAAAATATAAAATCAGTAACAGTTATGCCTTTAGCTGGAGACCAAGGTGCAGCATTAGGTTTGTATTATAAAAACATTGGAGATCCGATTGATTTTAGTACACTATGTTGGGGTAAAAGAGATCTAAATATTTATGAAAATAATAATATTGGTGGTTTAATTACATTTGAAAATGAAAATAGTCTTATAGATATGGCAAAAACAAAATTATTAAAAGATGAAATTGTTCAAGTAGTAACAGGTGATATGGAGTTTGGCCCGAGAGCATTATGTAATACTTCTACATTGGCATTACCAAATAAGAAAAACATTGATATAATAAATCAGTTAAATAATAGAAACACTGTAATGCCAATGGCTCCAGTAATGACAGAACTAGGCTATGAATATTTATTTAATAAATCTCATAGAGAAAGAGTTATTGGATCTGAACAATTTATGATTATAACTTTAAATTATAAAGATTATATAGTATATGAAGAGTTTTTTAAATATGAAGGTGTAATGCATAATTATCCAGCACCTAGGTCAAATGAGTTCAGCGGAAGACCACAGGTTGTAAAAGATAAAAATTCTTATATATACAAATTACTAAAAGAAGTAGAAAAAGAAGGATATATGTGTTTAATAAACACTTCTTTTAATGTCCATGGAAAACCAATAATATTTAACCAAGTAATAGAAGATTTTACATACCAACTACAAATGAAGGAAAAGTTTAGTATAGACAAAAATATTTGGACATTTATATTGTAAAGGAAATGTAATGATAATTACGGTAAATAAAGACAACGCAGAAAATAGATTTTATAAAAGGTTAGAAGTTGGAGATATAGTAATATTTAAAAATAGAAGTTATATAAACATGATGGAAAGTATTAGAAAATATCAATGGCAGGTGTAGTTATTCGAGAAGAAATTTCAAATAAATTTATAGGTGAGTTTATATTTGATTCTATGATAAACTATTTTAATTATAAAATTGAAATTATTAAAAAAGAATAAAAATAGAAGAAATTCTTACTAAAGACTTATTTGAGGTATAACATGAATAAAGAAAAAACATTCTATATAGGTGGTAGAGATTCATTAGAACTAATAATTAAAGTAACAAGAAAAGAGATAATAGAACCGATTATACTGGACAAAAACTTATTTAAATTGGAGTAAAATATGATAGTTAGTTTTTCTGGTGGTTGTGGTGCAGGCAAAACAACATTTGCAAATATGTTAAAAGAAAAGTTAGGTAATTTGATAGAATTTAATTGTGAATTAATAAGAAATGAAAATATAGACAGTATTGATGAACTAAGAAAAGACACTGAAAAATATTTTAATATTCAGAAAAAAATAATAAGAGAAAAGATTAATCAAGAAAAACTTTCTTTAAAAAATCATAATGAAAAAATAGTAATATTCGATAGGTCAATAGTTGATAGTTTATTTTATTATACATTTTATTTAAACAAAGGTATGAATGAAGAAGTTGATAAAAACTATCATATATTTTTTAAAGAACTATACTCTAGTTGTATAGCACATGTTAATAACTTATATTCTAAAATATTTTTATTCAGACCAATAAATGTTTTAGAATATGATAATTTTAGACCAAAAAATATAAAACAAACACAAATAGTTGAATATTTTATGATAAAAACTTTATTATATGGATTGTTAAATGATAAAAATAAAATTACTAATATAGATGTAACTAGTAAATATCCATTTTATGAATTTTGTAAGTCTATAAACAATACTTATTTAGATAAATCACCAATATACTACTACAATCTTTACAATAAAAAAATTATAGAAGAAAATTATTATTATGAAAATGAGATAACAAATAGATATGGAAGTATAGAAACAGAGTTTAAGGAAATAGAACCATTTCACTATCTATCGTCATATTGTTTTACAACCGACAAGAAAAAAACAGATGAAATAATAAATTGCATAAAAGAACTAAATATAGAACAGTCTTTTATGGATAGTAGATGTTATCCTACTGGATTTTGGTCAGAAGGAAATGTTATGATAGTAGGAGAAGCTCCTGGTCAAAAAGGAAGAGGTATTAATGGTAATCTTAAACCTTCATTTATATTTACAGATACAAGTAGAAGACTAAGATATGCCATACAATATAGTTTTGATTATATGCCATACATAACAAATTTATTAAAATATGCAAAACCAAATAATAAAGTCAATAATGATGATTTTAAGAAATGTAGTCATATAATTGAAAAAGAAATAGAATATATAAAGCCAAAAAGTATTATAGCACTTGGAAAAAGTACATATGAATTTATGAATAACAATGTTGACCTAAACGGTGCAAACCTAACATATGTAATGCATCCAGCCGCAAGTATATATAAAGGAATTACATATAGTCAATATGCTATTGAATTTAGTGAAGGAATTGGAGATTTTGGAGAATAGAGATGATTAATATATGTAAAGAACCTGTTTTTTTAGATGACTCTTATTTAATAACAATTAAAGATTTTGAAATTAATGGAGAAAAACTCCAAGAAATACTAAAAGAAGATGAGTATACATGTATGAAAATGAACAAATTTACATATAAAGATACTTCTACTCACTTTCTAAATAGTTTATTAGATGATAGACCATCACTAAGAAATATTAAAAAAATAAAAAGTCTAGATGGTAGTATATACACTAGAACAGTTGAAATAAGAAATGATGAAATGAATTATTTAATAATAATTGATAAAATTAAAACAATGTTAGAAATGTATAAAGGTTCTAGAAGAGTANTATTAAGATTTTCCAATTCTATAAAAGAGTATTACAATTCCGAAGTAACAAATGATATTGATGTTTCTTGTTTAAGTTTTATTCAATATTTACAAAACAATGTAAAAATAGCATTCAGAGCAAGTGACGTAAAAAACGAATTATTTACAGATATTGTAACAATATACAGTTTTTTCATTAGACCAATTTATAAAAGAGAAGTAGATATAGAAATATACTCATCTACAACACAAAATTATGAATTTTTTAATAAAACAATAGACGACTTAAACAAAAAGTTATATTAACTTTAATAAGGAGAAGAAATGTTATACCATAAAGAATATTCAATGGCAAATCTTTATTTTAACCTATTATATGATGTATACATGTATCCACAATACAAAACAAAACCAAGAAGTTTAGAAATAAGAGAATGTATAAATAATGTTCGATCCTTGAAAATCCATATGATTTTATATATGAAAGTAACGTAAGAAGTACTCCTATCAAATATTTAAAAGAAGAACTAAAATTATATTATTCAGGTAAAAATGATATTGAGTCATTCTCAAATATTAGTAANTTTTGGGAAAAATTAGTAAACCCAGATAATAAAACAATTAATAGTGCATATGGATACTTGATATTTTGTAAAAAAAATAATCATAGTTTCTCTCAATTTGATTGGGCTGTGTATTGTTTAAAAAATGATAAAGATTCAAGACAGGCAGTTATCCACCTAAATGATTCTTCTCATCAATTTGTTGGTGTTAAAGATTTTACATGTACAATGTATTATCAATTCTTTATAAGAAACAATAAATTAAACATGACTGCATATATGAGAAGTCAGGATCTTATTTTAGGTTTTCCTTTTGATATTCCATGGGAATGTACAGTTATGCAATGTATGTTAATAAAACTCAAAAATATTTATCCAGAGTTAGAAATGGGTGAACTAACTCATATTACCGGTTCACTTCATATATATGAGAACAATTTTGAACTTGTATCAACTATGTTAGACACAGTATTTGACTCTCCTGATGAAGAAATTCCAAAAATAAAAGAGCTTCCAATATTAAGAAATGATTTATATAATTATAATGGGAATGACGAGTTTCTTGTGTGGTTGAGTAAGTGAAAATTTGTTGGGATAACTTAAATAAATTAAGATATAATAATAAGACAAATATTTTTAGGTATAAAAATAGTAGACATGGTTATAAAGAATCTGAAAATATATGTTTAACATGTGGAGAATATTTTTTAGCAAGAAACCTAAAAAATCTTTATTGTTCTAAAGAGTGTAGAAACAAATCTAATGAATTAAAAAATAAAACAAAAGAAGTCCATACAGGTAGAACTGTTTCTGCTGAAACAAGAAAAAAAATTAGTAAGTTGCATAAAGGTAAAAAACTAAACGAAGAAACTAAAAAGAAACTTTCAGAATTTGTTAAAAATAATCAAAATGGTGAAAATGCACCTTCTTGGAAAGGTGGATATTTTAAAAGAAATGAAGTCTCATATGATCAAAAGGCATATTTAGTAGATTTTTGTCATGAAATTAGAAGATCTCCAGATAAACAAGATGTTTTAGAAGTCAGATGTGCATACTGCAATAGATGGTATAAACCCACATGGCTTGAAATTAGTAATAGAATAAAAGCAATACATTACATAGGTAATGGTGGTAGAAATCTTTATTGTTCTAAAGAATGTAAATTAAACTGTCCAACCTATAACCAACCATATTTTCCAAAAGGTTTCAAACCAACAACCCCCAGAGAGGTTCAACCAGAATTAAGAAAACTAGTATTTGAAAGGGATAATTGGTCATGTGTTAAGTGTGGAATAGGTGAAAACCTACATTGTCACCATATTGATCCAGTTATAAACAATCCAATTGAGAGCGCAGATATAGACAATTGTATAACTCTATGTAGAAAATGTCATAAAGAGGTACATAGACAGATTGGATGCACATATAAAGAATTAAGATGTTGGTAATATTTACTTTTTAACTATGACATGCCACGTGCCACTAATAGTTCCAAATGAACTAAGATCTACTGAGCAAGCTAATGTAGACAATAGAGTAACACCATCTGGAAATACTAATTTGTCATTATTATTATAAACTTGTACCATTACATATTTAGTATTATAACTATGTGTTACTGCTAAAACACCACTAGATAGAGATGCATTAGTAAATGCACGTATATAACTTCCTGTAAATAAAACCCATCCTGTGTTATCAGCATAATATAAATTATGATCTGCAGCGCAATAAACTATTCTTCTTTCATCAGATGCTTGCCATGTAGGTAATACCGAAACATACTCAAGTTTTAGGTATCCTTTACAGTCTATGCCATGATAATCCATTTAAAATTCTCCTTCTTAACCTATATGTTATTTTTCTTCAACTTCATAAACCGTAGTCTCACCAGTTAGTCTATTTTTTCTTTTTTTCTTTCTATACTTCATACCAAAAACATTAACATTACCTTTTGTCAAATTCTTTTCTATATCAACTGTTGTTGTTGACTCACTTTTAGTTTCTAAATTTTTAAAGTCTTTTTCATCATAACCTATTCTTTGTCTGATTTTTTTCCTCTGTCTCTTCTTATTGACAAGATCATCTGGAATATCCTCACCTGTCACCCTACAAATACGTTCATTAATCAAAAAATCAATTCTATCTTCTATTAATTCTTCATTTTTCTTTTTATCTTTATTTTCCCACATTGAATAACATATTGCTATTGCTTGTTTTTGTGGTTTGCCTTCTTCTTTTACTAAATAAGAAATACATCTTGGTATATATTTTTCCTTTGTTTCTCCCTTTAATGGTTCTGGCATATTATTTCCCCTATTTTATTAATTTTAGTTTACCATCTTCTTGAACATATAGTGCATAAAATTCTATTGGTGCTATAGATTCTTTCTTTGTGATCTTATATTTTTCTTTTACTTTATCTATTATATCTTGAGAAACATTATCTCTTATAGAAAGAAAATATTTTATGTTTTTCATATCATCATCTACAAGTCTAACCCTTCTATAATCTCCAGTACTAATATACTTGAGAATTACTCTTTTTTTTGCTTCTGCTATACTAAGATTTGGTTCTTTTGCTGTTAAATTACCTGTTCTCTCAACATATATTTTGTCTATATCTATACCAACATCTCTAAATGTATTTAAAAATGTTTCTTTATTATCAAAGTCTGGTCTGGCAGTTAGTAATATTATTGTAGAACTTCTTCGGTCTAAATTCTTTAACATTCTTACAATTCTATTTACTGTAGACTCTATTGGGATGCTTGTTTCTTTAAAGATTTTAGCATCTCTAAACTCGTCAAAACCAAACTTTTCACCTGGTCCTAGTTTATATATATTAAATTCTTTGTTATTCAATTTTTTAATAACTTTATTACTTTTTATAACATGTATTTTTGCAAACGTTCTAAATATTGTTTCATCAATATCTATGAATGTTATTCCACTTCCATACTCTGAATGTATTTCATTAATAAACGTCAAAAACCTCATTAATTTGTTCCCTTCAATTTTATAAATAATTATAAATCTGAATATTACATTTTCTCTATTATTTATAAAAACCAAAAGGATGAGTTTGATGGATTTATGCATTGATGGAAGGTTAAAAAAGAAAATAAATATTTTAGTTTCCTCTGATGTAAATATTGATGTTTCTAATATAATTGCTATTTTAAAAAAAGATTATTTTGTAGACTTTGATATATGTGAAAAAAATGAAATTTATGAAAGACTCTCTCATAAAAATTATCATATATTAATTATAGAAAGCAAATTTGATATTTTTCAAAATGAAATTGTAAAAGATTTAAGATCAAAAAAAGTACAAATTCCATATATAGTTATTACTAAGGGTGAAGGCGATTCACCAGATGAAGTAAATATTTTATTTGGTAAACCATATTATGAATTATCAGATAATTTCAGAAACTTATATTACTGTGTATCAGATGGGATAAATCTACATGAAACATTGGAAAAACTTGAAATATCAGAAAAGAACGTTGTAGATTATCAGAAAGGTTTAGTAATGGCAAACAAAATATTGCTAGAAATGGCAACTATAACTAATAATTTACTTCAGAAAGAACCTCAAGAATCAGAAATATCATTGATATTAGAAAAATTTGGTAAACTTACAAATGTTAGTAAAATTTATGTATTTGAAAAACATGAAATCAATACAGACTGTTATTATGATATGGCTTATAAATGGATTGGTGAAGAACATGGTTGTAGACTTGGAGATATAATGGATAAAGAGTTAATATATACACCATGTACGGGTTATGACGGCAAAAAAACAAATCTTTATCAAATACTAGAAGATAAAAAACCATTTTCTGGTATAACAAGAAATTTTGATACTAATACACCATTTAGAACATTTTTAGAAGAAGAAAAAATACTATCAATAATATGTATTCCAATAGAGTCCCCAGATGGAACTGTATGGGGTTTTATAGGCTTTGATGATTGTGTATATGAAAGAGCTTGGACAGAAATTGAAACAAGTGCATTAACAGCCGTTGCTTCATTAGTTGGAACACTTATCTTTAAAGTTAGAAGAAATAGTAGAATTCATGAAATATTAGACTCAGCTGTAAATGACCAAATAATATTTGGTGTTCAATTAGAAAATATAAAGAAAAGGTTATCACAATATGGTATCTAATGATGGTAGATCAGACTCAAGTATTGATAGATTACTTGCTTTTATAAGTCAAATATCTGAAAATTATGGAAAACTTCTTATATTAATACAGTCTCTAGAGCAAGCTATAAAAAGTTCATCTAGTCTTAGAGATATAGAAGACTTAAGAGACAAAATCACTTCATTAAAAGACAGTATAACAGAACTGAAAGAAACTCTTTCTAGTAGATCTGAAACTTTTTCCCAAATCAGAGAAGCTATAAATATGGTAGGTAAACATTTAGATACAACTACAAGAATAATTAATAAAATGGATACTTTAGATTTTAGAGAACATATGAAAGATGTTACTTCTATAAAAGAAGCTCTAACTGGTATGAATTGTTCAGAAGAAATAAGAGAGTCACATGAAATACTTTTGAAGGTTAAAAAGTTTATGGCTGCTTTTACAGAAAAGAAAAAAATTATCGTTGCTATAATAGTTTTCATTTGGATTGGAATACAACTATGGGAAAAAATAGTTAAACTAATTGAATTTCTTACAACAAAATAAAACTACCGGAGATATAAATGAAGTTTGAAAATTATATAAATGAAGAAAAAAATCTTAGTATAGATAAAATGTTAAACAAAGCAAAATTAGATTTTAATAAAAATATAGAAAAATATAAAAAAGCATATGAATTATTATTAAATGAAATAAAGAAAAAAAATAAAACCGATTTATTCATTAAGTACATTAATAAATTTTTTAATGTTAAAATGAATAAAAATGGTTTAGAAAAATTATCTAAAGTAAAAATACATGAAGGCATAATACTAGAAGGTGTTGATACAGATAAATTAAAAGAACTTATGGATACTATTTCAAAGGTTGTTGGTTTCGCTTCAATGACTGTACAAGTCATTATGGGAATAATATATGTTTATAATGTAATGCAAAATATAATAAAAAATAAAAATAGTGATGATGAATATAAAAAATATTATGACTATGATGATGAAGACATTTTAGAATCAGAAGATTTAGAAAAAGAGTTAGAGAAAAAAATGGATAGTAAGATAACAAATATAGTTGTAAAAGCAAATAAAGAAATAATAAAAATGTCTCCAAGCAAATTAAAACTATTTTTATATGATCAGTTTTTATCTATTGCAGATGTTATAAAATCTCTTAATGGAGAAAAGAAGTTTCTTCACTTAATTAATTCTACATTAGATACTAATTATAGTAGTTTCGATTCAATAATAAGTTTAAGAAACACAGTAATTGATTTTAGTATTGAAGATAGTCAAACATCAGAAAGTTTTGTATTTAGAATTTTCAATATAAGTTCATCTAAAGTAAAATTAGGTATGTGGTTATTAAAGAAATCACTTAGATTATTTAATAATACATTTCCTTTAACATATCAATTATATTACGGTATACTATTTATAATATACTTATCAATAAGCAAATTTAAAGGAGATAAAGTAAAATGAAAGTAAAAGAAGTATTATTAAATGAATTTGTTGATAAAAAGTTATCTAGTAGGACAAAGGTATTTAATAAGTTAATAAATAGATTGAAAATTCAAAACAAAGAGAACTTTAAGAATATATTATATTCTTCTTGGCTTGATTTTGTAGAAATTGCAAAAGAAAAAAATCTAGAGAGCAGAACTGTGAGGATACTTAATAAAGGATTTGGTACTCATTATAAAAACCTAGATGAAATTTCTAATTTAGAGTTAAAAGATTCTACACCTGAATTAAAGGTAAATGAAACTTTTTCTGAATGGTTTAAAAATGTAAAGCAAGAAGCATTTCCAACACTTGCATTCTATCCGGCACTTACAATATGGTTAGAAGTAGATAAGCTTTTTAAAGGTCAAGATGTTGATGCATTAAAAATTACAGTGTATGCAACACTTTGGGTATTTTTGGTTTCTGGTAGATATGTAATAAAAAAACAAAAACAAAATAAAGAAAATATAGAAAAAACAGAGTAAGTATGAAAATCTGTTGGGATAATTTGGAAAAATTAATTTATAAAAATAATAAGTTTTATAATAAAAATCATATATTTTTAGAAATTGATATACCTTGTAGGTTTTGTAAAGAAATATTTTTGGGTACAAAAAATGGAAAAAATGAGTTTTGTTCATATAGTTGTTCTAATAAACATTCTGAAATAACTAAAAGAAAAATAAGTGAAACACTCAACGGTAAAATACCCTGGAATAAAGGTTTAACAAATATATACTCAGAAGAAGTACTAAAAAAAATGAGTAAGACAGCAAAAGATAAAAAATCAATGTCGGAAGAAACAAAAAAGAAAATAAGTGAAAGTATAAAAGGTAGAAAACATACAGAAGAAACCATAAAGATATTAAAAGAAAAAGCAAGAAATCAATCAGAAGAGCATAAAAGAAAAAACAGTGAGTCTAATAAAGGAAGAAAATGTTCTGAAGAACACAGAAAAAAGAATGGTTTAGTCCATAGTATGGAGAAAAATCCATTTTGGAAAGGCGGTTTTTGTAAAAGTGGTTTTGCTGGATATGAACAATTCCATCCACTATTTCAAATAATACATGAATGTCGAAATGACGAAGATATTCTAGAAGTCAAATGTACTTATTGTGGAAAATGGTACAAACCAAAATACAGAGAAGTAAGAGACCGTAAAAGAGCAATATATTTAACAGGTACTGGTGGTTCTAATCTTTATTGTTCTAAAGAGTGTAAACAAGAATGTCCAACATATAAACAACCATATTTTCCTAAAGGTTTTAAACCTTCAACCTCCAGAGAGGTTCAATCAGAACTTAGGAAGTTGGTATTTGAAAGGGATAATTGGTTGTGTGTAAAATGTGGAATAGGTGAAAACCTACATTGTCACCATATTGATCCAGTGGTTAATAACCCATTGGAGTCAGCAGATTTAGATAATTGTATAACATTATGTAAAGAATGTCATAAAGAAATACATAATAGGAAAGAAGGTTGTAAATATCAAGAGTTAAGGTGTCAAAAATAAAATGGCTTTATCATTAATATATGAAACAAATTTTAATGGTGTTCATTGGAAAAGTGGAAGATTATATACTTTCTCATATACAGCATATGAACACGATCCAAAACCAATGATAATTTTTATAAACAGAGTTGATGGAATACATCCAAACACAGGTCATCAACATAGATACCTTCAAGGTATAAATCTTAACTATCTTGATAGAAAATATAGGAAAGCATTTGCAGGTAGTTGGGTAGAAGCTTATATTGCATCAAATGGACATATAAAATTTACATGGCAAAAAGTTGAAGCAAAGTATCCATATATGAGAGCATTTATAAGAAGGTACTTTGTAAGACCAACATATTATATAAAAAATATAAGAGCAATACCGTTCGATAATATGTATAGAGAAATAGAGTCAAACATCTTTAAAGATTATAGTACACATTTAAGAATTGCTTTATTCAGTCGTTATAGAAGACTACAAAGATTATTAACATGAAAATATGTTGGGATAACTTAGAAAAGTTAAGATATAGTGAAAAAAGTAAAAAATTTTATTTCTTTAATGGGACACATGAGTATATTGAAATAGAAAACTTATGTAAAGTATGTGGTGAAAAATTTGTTGGTATAAAGAGAGAAAAAAATATATTTTGTTCTAGAGAATGTTCAATGAAAGATGTTGGAAAAAATAATCTTGGAAAGAAACTTTCTAAAGAAACTAAAAGAAAAATAAGTGAAAATGCAAAAGGAAGAAAACATACAGAGGAAACAAAGAAAAAGATAAGTAGTTTAAAAAAAGGTAAAAGAATAAATGAAAACAATAATATGTGGAAGGGTGGTTTTTTTAAAAATAACGAGGTTGGGTATGACCAGAATAAATTATTATTAGAACAATTTCATGAAATTAGAAGGTCTGTAGAGAGACAAGATATTTTAGAAGTTAGATGTATATATTGCAATAAATGGTATAAACCAACATGGAGAGAAATTAATAATAGGATTAAAAGTTTATATTATGAAGGTAGCGGTGGTAGAAACCTCTACTGTTCTAAAGAATGCAAGCAAGAATGTCCTACATTTGCCAGAAGATTATATCCTAAAGGTTTCAAACCTTCAACCTCCAGAGAGGTTCAACCTGAACTGAGAAAGTTAGTATTTGAAAGAGATAATTGGTCATGTGTTAAATGTGGAATAGGTGAAAACCTACATTGTCACCATATAGATCCAGTGGTTAATAATCCAATTGAGAGTGCTGATATTAACAACTGTATAACATTATGTAAAGAATGTCATAAAGAGGTACATAAGAAAGAAGGTTGTAGGACAAATAAATTAAAATGCTAAGGAGGAATATAATAATGGATAGTTTATTAGAAAAAATTGATTTTTATCTATTATCAGAAGAAGGAAAATGGGACAAAGCTAAACCAACACATCCAGGAATATTAGACGTTCCAGATGGTAAAGATGTAATGAGTCTATCATCAAAACATTTTATAAAATTAGCAAATGATAAAGGCGTTGGTCCAATAGTTAAAGCTCTACTAAATCTATGGAGATGGAATCAAGAAAAAGACCCCAAATTGTCATCATGGGCTAAAAAAATGCAAGAAACTGTTTCTGCACATTTCAAAAATAAAGAATAAAGAAAAAAAATATGAATATTAAAAAAATTAATAACATACTTGAGTTATACAAAATATATGAAGAAAAAAATAATTATATAGATGAAAATTTTGTTGATAAATTAATAAATATCATCAAATCAGGAAGAGTTCCAAAAGAAGAAAATATATTAGATATTTTAGAAAAATTAGATGAAGGCGGTTTATTGTAAAACTACCTAGTCTTTCTAAAAGAGGAAAAAAACCTCGGGGAGAGTAGTAGTGGGTGTAAGTTTTCCACTTCAAAACATAAGAAAAACAGTTGACTGTCAGTGGTATTGTTTACATATAACAAATGAAAGCATAACTGTACCACTTACTGGATCTTACCCTATAGTAAGATTAATAGAAGTTCCTTCTAATGGTTCCATATCTGGAACAACAAAACCTTCAATATCAGGCCTCTTATTAATAAACTCTTACCCTCCCTCAGCATCAGAATTTTGGTGTAATTATGCTACAGGTGATCTTGTATTTAACTCAAACGAATCTGGAAATACATATATAGTAGATTATTGGGCAAAGGGCTCATTAGTCGAAGCTGAAGATATAAACTATATATATGAAACATTATCAGAACATACATCGGCTGCACCACATTTACCATATTACATCACAGAATCTGGTTCTTCACCCAATAAAATAATATCAACATGTTTTAAAAATGAAAATAATCAGGAGATAATACTATCAACTACAATTACATAAGGAGATAAAATGGAAAAAAATGTTAAGTATTCAATTGTTATTCCTACATACAACCACTTAGAAGACAGTTTAAAACCCTGTCTGGAAAGTATAAAAAAATACACCGATGAAGATAATGTAGAGATTATTATAGTAGCAAATGGTTGTACAGATGGAACTAAAGATTATGCAGATAGTACATTAGGAAAATCCTTTGAACCTATATGGTTATGGTTTGATGAGCCATTAGGATACACAAAAGCAACTAATATTGGTATATATCACTCAAGTGGAGAATACATTATTATTCTTAATAATGATACTGTTTTGTTAGATCAACATAAAAATCAATGGTTAGAAATGTTAGAAAAACCATTCATTGAAAATAAAAATGTCGGTATAACAGGACCAATGAAAGTATTTGATAAAAATTTCCAGAAAGATTTTATAATATTCTTTTGTGCCATGACAAAAAAAAGTATATTTTATGAAGTTGGAATATTAGATGAGATATTTAGTCCAGGTTTTGGGGAAGATATAGACTGGTGCATAAGATTACAAAATAAAGGGTATGATGTTGTGCAGGTTCCATATTTTAGTAATACTTATAATGATGAAGTAAAAAATAAAGCAGCAATGATTGGGGGTTTTCCAATATATCATGTAGGTGAAAAAACATTTGATGAAGATCCAACATTTCAAGACATAATAACTAGAAATATAAAGATATTAGATGATATGTATGGAAATTTTAATGAAAAATGGTTACCATACCCATTTTCAAAAGAACAATGGAATAATAGAGGCATTAGACTTCATTTAGGTTGTTCAATGCTATATTTAAATGATTTTATCAATGTTGATATAGATAACCCCATTGCAGATGTGGAAGCCGATGCAGCAAATTTAAGCGCTTTTAAAGATAATACAATATCATTAATATTAGCTTCTCATTTAATAGAACACTTTAATAAGTATGATGCAATTAAAGCATTAAAAGAATGGTATAGAGTCTTAAAATCTGGTGGATGGTTAGTAATAGAAGCACCAGATATAGAAAAATGTTTTAAATTATATTTAGAATATGACGATAAAGAAAAAAAAGACGAAATGCTAAGTTGTATATATGGTTTAAATATTTATGGCACATTTATGGCACATTTATGGGGATATACTGGAAAAGACATATGTAATTTATTAAAAGAAGTAGGTTTTTCATATGTAGAAGAAAAAGAACCTATACAACATTTGGGCTCTACTCACAATCTTAGAGTTGATGCTAGAAAATAGGAGGTAATAAATTGGACAAAAAACATGTTGCTATATTAATGGTTATGGATAGTAATGCTGTTGAAGAAAAACAGTGGATAGAAAATGTAATGAATACAAATACAAACTTCTATTCAACAAATTATGAAATAATTCTAATAAATTATAATAAAGATGGTTATGAAGATACAAATATGTTAATGGATAATTATGCAAATTTAAAAAATTTTTGGATAAAAAATGTAGACTGTAGGGATGAAGTAACATACATGGATGCAGTTATAAAAGGTTTATTATTTGCAAAACAATTTCATCATATAGATCAAATAGTATTCTTAGATAAAAATATTGTTCCAAATAAAGGTTGGTTATTTCAAGTATTACAATGTATAGAAAGTGATCCTAATATTGCTATTGGTGGTATTAAAATATTAAACAATAAAAATGAAATTATTGATACTGGTGTAATTAATAATGGACAAGAAACACTCATACCATATAAATATGAAACTAGTTCTCCAAAAAGGATAATAGAAGATAGACTATGTGTGGCCTCAGATTGCATGATATTTAGACCGTCTATGTTGGAACAATTTCCAGAAGGACCAACAGACAACAAATTATTAAACTTTTCTATTAAAAAAATTAATGATGGTAAAAGAATATGTTATTTTCCAATGACAGAGACTATAAGATCACATAATAAATTATCTTATTATAGTAATAAACTAATTTCTAATCTAGATGTTTTTCCAATAGTAAATCATGTTCCAAAAGTAGGTATTATTATGCCTTCATATAATTCAGAAAAATATATAGAAAAATCACTGAATGGTATACTAAACCAAACATATAAAAATTGGTGTATTTTTATAGCAGATGATAATTCATCTGATGATACATATAAAATAATATCAAGTTATATATCTAATTTTAAAGATAAATTTCAGTTAAGAAGATTTGTAAGTAAAAATGTAGGACCGAGTATTGCTAGAAATGCTTGTATAGAAAAACTTAAAGAATATGATAATATAGAATTTATAGCATATTGTGATAGTGATGATATATGGTTACCAAATCATTTAGAAGATTCAATTAATGAATTTATAAAATATTCTGAAACAGATTTTGTATATAGTGACCCAATATGTAAATTTGAAGATGGGAGTTTAGCTGTACCATATGGCATACCATATTATGTAGATATTGATAAAGAAAAACTAATAAATGGAAACTCTATCTATATATCTTCTGTAGTACATAGAAGAAAATGTTTAGATGTTGGCGAATTTGACGATAGATTAGATAGTATAGAAGATTGGGATTATTGGTGTAGAATAGCAGAAAGTGGTTATAAAATGTTTCATATATGTAAAACCCAAATAAATTATATTGTAAAACAAAGTAGTAATGGAATGGCTTCACAAAATAATAGTGAAAAAATGGAAATATTTCACCAAAAGAGAATTGGAGTTTAAAATGTTAAATATAACTGTTACTGTAAGTACAAAAGATCGTTATTTTACTACACTACCTTTATGTTTAACAGCAGTAGCCAATCAGTCATATAAACCTCAAAAAATTGTAATATATGATGATGGAGAACAAAAAGATTTAAGAGAAGAACCTATATATAAAAACATATTTAGTTTATTTGATAAAAAAGAAATAAATTGGTGTGTTCTTTTTGGCAAGAAAGAAGGTCAAATAAAAAATCACCAACATGCACTATATAATTCAGAAACTGAATATATATGGAGATTAGATGATGACAATGTTCCGGAATATAACGTACTAGAATCCCTAGTAAATACTATTAATTTAAATGATGATATTGGTGCTGTATCATGTTTAGTATTAGACCCTAAACATAATTTTGAATATAATATAAATGCAAAAAATACAATAGAACAATTAAAGTATTATCCAAACTTACAATGGTTTAGACATCCATATAAAAGTTATATAGATGTTGAACATATATATAGTACTTTTTTATACAAAAAAGAAGCAGGAAAACATGGTTATGATATGAGACTATCTCCTGCAGGTTTTAGAGAAGAAACATTATTTACATATGAAATGATAGTAAATGGTTGGAGACTTGTTATTGATACCGGTTGTATTATTTGGCATTATACTACTGGAAAAGGTGGAATAAAAAGTTTTCCAAAAGAAATGTATGAAAGAGATGAAATAATATTTGATAATAGAATGAATGAGTTAAATAGTAACAATGATAATAGTAAGTTTATTGTGTTAGACTGCGGATTAGGAGATCACTTTGCTTTCAAAAGTATTCTAGATAAAATAAAAGAGAAATATAATGACAAAGAAATTATAATAGCATGTTGTTATCCAGAAGTTTTTAAAGATACTAGTAATGTAAAACTTATAAGTATAGCAGAAGCAAAAATAATAAAAAGAGACATAGAAAAATATGATATATATAAGTTTATGGGAGATAATATGTGGAATAAGAGCATTGTAGAAGCTTTTATTGCTATGTATTTGTAATAAATAATAGGAGAGTGTTAAATTATATGAATATTTTAATAAGTCCTTGGTCGCGTCCATTAAGAAATGGTAAAGAAAATCCGAAGAACTATCCATATTGGAATGAGGTGATTTCATTTTTAAAAAATTATGATAGTCACTTTATAGTTCAGATAGGTGTAAAAGACGAAAAAAGGATAAATGCAGATAATTTTATATTTGATAAGCCACTTGAAATTATAAAAGAGTTGATATTAAGATGTGACATTTGGTGTTCAGTAGATAACTTCTTACCACATTTTTGTAATACTTTTAATTCATATGGTACTGTTATATTTAGTATATCTGATCCAAACTTATTTGGATATGAAAAAAATATTAATATTTTAAAAGATAGAAAATATCTCAGAAATAACCAATTTAGTACATGGGAAGATTCTATTTATAATATAGAAGCATTTTCACAACCAGAAGAAGTAGCTAAAATAATATTAGAGAAGAGGATAAACTTAAAATAAAATGGCAATAGCACGTTATGCCGGAGATCGCATAACTTGTTTATCAAGTGATACAAAACCATTAGATGTAGCAGATAATGCTATACTTAATGAAGTTGATACACTTAAAGTGTTTGTTAAAAAATCAGGGGTCTGGGAAGAAATATTAACTGGAAATTCAGGTTATTCTGGTATTTCTGGGTATAGTGGTGATAGTACATCAGGTTATTCTGGATATAGTGGTATTTCGGGGTATAGTGGTCCTGCTGGAGGTCCACAGGGTTCATCTGGTTACTCCGGTTATAGTGGTGATAGCACTTCTGGTTATTCTGGTATATCTGGCTACTCAGGGTATAGTGGTATTTCAGGGTATAGCGGTTATAGCGGTATTTCAGGGTATAGCGGTATTTCAGGGTATAGTGGGTATAGCGGTATTTCAGGGTATAGTGGGTATAGCGGTATTTCAGGGTATAGTGGGTATAGTGGTATT
>WSSedA2C3DRAFT_1000016_pt1:22500-31838 | contig 31838 bp, 21 predicted proteins | sample WetSurSA2Cattail_FD_9486 | JGI IMG/M metagenome (IMG submission 9486) | reverse complement strand
GTACTAAGTAATTTAGTACAAACTATAGAATGGATTGTCATTTTGAGTTTTCCTTTCTGGAGATAGAGGTGGTAAGTAATATAAGAGAATAGGTTTGCTGCTGATCCTCTAACCACTCAGAGTCAGAGTCAACATCAAAGGTGGTGACGCACTCAATGCCAACAGAGGGAGAAAGCAGAAAGAGGGAAGAACTCTGATAGAAAGGCGGGTGAAGCCAGTTGGTGAGCTTGCTTTCTCGGCTCCAGTCTCATCTTGAAGATAGCTAGCCATTAGATAGATGATCGTATACGCGATATCGGTCCTCGGTTCGGATGTCGGATGAAAGTAGTCCTTCGGTTCCCTTCTTGTCCTAAGGGAAGTCATCGGTTGTCTCTTCAATTGCACGAGAGTGATAAAGGGGAGATCAAGCGGGAAAGAAGAAAAAGAGCATCTGCGACATGTGTTAAGCATATCAAGATTGAGGCTTGATCATCAGGGTTTTCATTTTGTCTTTGAGTTCCCATTGCTACCTGCTTCATTCTTTGCTTTCGGATTACCACTGCCGACGAGTGTGCACAGAAGAGCCATCCATAGTTCAGGGCTTCAGTGACGCTATTCTTCCCCTTGTCTGCTCGATTAGACGAAAGCTACTGTTCTTAAATTACAGGTGATCAAGCTAGCCTGATTGGCGATCCGCTATAACTATAACTATAAATGGAAGACTTACCCGGCTGTTCTTAGCTCTTCTAACTTGATAATTCATTCCTACTTATTAAGCTATCACAGATGGCAAAGGCGATCTCTGTTATGGAATTTGCCTTCCAGACAGGATCAGGAGTAGGTGTGAACATGGGCATATAATAGGCTAAATCCAGATTTGGTATTAACCTCAGTTGACATCGCAAGAAGATCGGCGTCTTTCTATGCAAGCAAGCAGCAAGCTAAAACCAAGTTGTAAAGAAAGCAAGATGGTAGCACAGCACAGCGGTGATGCAATGTTAACTATACTACTACAGTAGCAGTAAAGCATGCAAAAGCAAAAAAGAGGGGAGTGCCTCCCAACCAAATGGACAGAGCAATCGAGCTTCCCATCATCTTTCCTTTTTTGGCAAAAGGTCTCGTTAATGAAAGTGAAAAGGAAGCCACACAAAGAAGTTATCCCATGCATCCAAGGCGAGTCATGGCTATCTTTGGCAAGCTCAATCATCTCAATTCTTTTTACCTTTAAACGGAGGGAGCTGCGGCAGAAGGAGTTGTTAGACCGATCAATGGAAGAAGAAAGAAAATGCATTGTTGCGCAAGAATTCAAGGTGACATTGTTTTTCTTGTTTTTATAGAGTCTTTCAAGCGAAGAATTTGATCAAGACGGGATAGTTTTTTCTTTTGATCTTTTTTTTGGCACACTGAGATAGGATTAATTCAAGCAGGTAGAGAGCTTGTCATTAGTGAGAGTTATCGTCCAACAAGCGATTCTGGCCAAAAGAGCTGTATAGAAGGCCAATTTGAGTCTGAAAATAGGAATACCTAATCATGTTCATTTCTATTCTATGCCCGAGCCCTACCCTACAACTATAGGCAGGGGAGGAAGGATCGGTTGCTTGTAACTGCTCCACCTACTTGTAAACTGAAAGGCAGGGGTACTCATTCATTCGAATAGCTGGTCATCAACACCTCATTTATGAAAAGTTCTGCGCTTGCACCTGAACCATATATAAACTTCCCAAGCGAACTCCCAAACAAAAAGGTCAGACCCGAGGAGGGAGGAAAGAACAAAAAGCACTTAAGCCCATCAAGCAATTACCCGTAAGCACTTTAACGATGATCTTTCTTTCACTTCTGATGAATCCAAAATCATTGGATTAGAAATGGAATCAGTACACATAAATGGAAGTTCTTCAATCCCAATTTCTACACTAAATGAAATTCATAGTCCTCGTGCTAACCGCATTGATATTTTTTATTATTTTGATATTTATATAAAGAAAGAAATAGAATTAGAATAATATATATATATACAAGGCCCGCTTCAGGAAAACTATCTTTTCTTAAAGGATCAATCCAAAACTCCTACCTAATCTTTTCTTGGAGTTGCAGAAGCAGTCAAAAGAAAGATTCTATTTTTCATCGTAATAGGCTCCATTTGAGTTTTGATTCTCTTGCTAGTAGTAGGGTAAAAGGATAAAATAAGGGTAATTCGAAAAAGCCAAGGATGGCAAGCACAGTCCTCCTATTGCATTCATTCTACCCTTCCCAGTATGGGCTGCTGAATTACTCTCTCTATCCGAAAGCGGGGCAATGTCTATGTAGGGTGGCATGGGTGCACCCTCTCCTTCAGCTCTGAAACGAATAGATCCTCATTCATTGGTCGCGAGAGAGCCTGAGGTGCTTGATGACGAAGGAAGCCAGTGGCCTTTCACCCCTGTCACTGGAATAAGCCGAGGGGGGCTCAACTCCCCTTCCCATGAAGAAAAGAAGACTGAGACCACGGGTTAGACGTAGGGGATGGCATGAACTTAGACATGGCTCGGATCCCTTTTCCGTGAGCGGAGATGATAGGGTGGTCACGACTCTCTTCATCACTTTTTCTTCGTTTGAATGGAGAGTGATTGGGTGGCGTCAGCCCTAACCCGCTTGTCAACCCTTCCTTTCCCGCCGAATGGATTGGGCGCGAACATCTTCGTCCCCTTCTATAGGCAATAGGGATCCCTAAGCGATATGCTGAGAGAGGGCAGTGATAGCTTGAGCTCGAATCACGGAAGAGGTAGGCCTTTCTTGGTCTTTGACCTAGCCTTGATATAATCCCGCAGCCTCGGTCTTCGAATACTTAGCTTAGTCATCCCAAGGACAGCTACTAATGGAAGGGTATGTTCCTCGCTATAAATCCTGACCAATGAATTTAGGTTATTTCGGTTTATACCAAGTTGGTCTTCAACACCGACTACGGGTTCACGACTCTAACACAATGAAAATCATTATTTGAGTCGTTACCTACAGAAGCAGTTGCCCTTCTCCGGATTTACCCGGTGAGGGTGGCGCTTGTGAGTCAACGTTGACACTTTCAATGTATGGATCATACCTTTGGCATCCTGGGACAGTAGTTCCCAGGTACTTCAGTGCCATCCCGGGTTCATAGGCCTGGGACTTGATAATTTCACTCTCAAAGCATGGGGTTTCGCCAGGCGAAGCTCCTATCCCCAAAGGCCGCTTGGCTTCTATTCTAAGAAAGAGGGTGCGGGTCAAATCCGCATCTTTGCGCTCGCTAACCCTTTACTTCAAGGGAAGGTGCGCCCGATACATGATTGGTTAATGACGATTCTTTCACTGATTAGAAGTGACGGAACTTTTCATCAGTGACGACCATTGTCATTCATCCCGGAGTACTGTACTCTTCTTTTTTGATTGAAAGGCGGCAACGGACCTTATTTCTTAATGGGCCTGCCGGTCTCACTGAGTTACTCCAAATGGGGGGATTCATTCTCCCTTTTTGGATGGCATCATCCATGGAGGGGAGTCATCTTTCCGGTATGGAACAAATCGTTTGCAGGAAGAGATCCCTCGATTGCTGTAACGGATTCCATTCTCTGATCGGGCACCCTCCTTGATGAGAATTGATGAACCAATCTCGTAATTGGACGGTAGACTTGATGAGAACCAATGATCGGTCAAAGCCCATGCTTCCAGCTAGGTCCATTGAACCTTATCATCAAGATAGGCATTGCAAGGAAGAGACCACTCATTTGTCCATCCAACGGGGGATTAGCGAGTCCCAATGACTCTACTCAACTCAAGCTCACGATGGGGCCGGCGGTCAAGGAGGAATCCTCGTTTTGCTTCAGCTCTTTCTGATAGGCTGAACGTGTGGTCGGTGCGAACATGGGTCGGCTTTCACCAAGTAGACACACACCTCTTGAAGCTCGCGGGGTTCTTTTTTCTTTCAACCACCAAGCAAAGAAGAAAGAGACTATCCTGATTCAGTAGGTTCCGCTTTGTTACTTTGTTGGTCAATCCAAGAATGACGACTGAGCGATCAGAGCATCACCGTCTGCCCTTGCATTGTCCAATAAAGTGAAGAGCGTAATTCAGGCGTCAGATCCCAGAGTGCTTCCTCTCCTTTCACGGTTGAGCAAGCTTTCGTCTCTCCTCTTGCGCTTTCTCGGAAGTTCTTCTTGTTGGACCTTGCCTTCCCTCGTTGTATGAGTCAGCTATTCCCCTACCTTCGTAGATCTTGCCTTGCTCAGTGGAAAAGAGGATCAAACTTTTTTTTCTTGTTGGGGAAGCCCTAGCTAGTGCTCAACCATTGATGCAGACCACTTCTTTCTCGTCTCGATGATTGCCCTGCCTGCAATGACGATCTCTTTCATCTGATCCAGTCATCCGCGGGGACGAACGACGACCTGCTGAATGGAATTGGAGCTTTGGATAGGATATAAAGATCTTATTGGTGACCCACCCTGACTTTCGGGCCATATCCGGACGTCACTGAGTTGGAAATGGAGCGTGAGCTCATGCTCTACCGATAGGAAAAAAAGGATCTTCGACCATGAATCTTCTTTCAGCAGATTCATGGTTATTACTTCGCTTGCTCTCTTCTTTACCTTTAAGCCGCCTTCCTAACGATGGACGTCCTCAATGGTCATCGTCAACTCCCCGGAGTTGGAAGCTATTTGTCTCAGGACGCCACTGAGTTTTGTTACCAATGCTTCTACCTTGTTTGGATCTCCCTTTACACACCACCCCGAATGTACGAGTGGTCAACACATCCCGTTCTCAATCGACCGGCCTCCTCGAGACCATCACTGACATCATTTGTGAACTGTCGATAGTTCTCTGGACCGGTTCAACACTCTTGCCCAGCAATCATCTTTTCCCTTGTAACAGAGTCAGTTTCATTCCATCCGAGATCCCCTTTCAGATCTGAAGATGATGGGAATATCTGCGCAGGGTTGGCAAGATCAGTTCAAGAAAGACAGCCTGCTTAGGCAAATTCTCTTGCTCGCTTCGGGTTGAAGAGGAGTCAGGTGGCTTCAGTCCTTCATTGGAAAAAGGCTATAAGACTCTGATCATTTGAAAGAAGATCCCCGGCTCTATCTGCTTTAGTATAAAGGATAAGGGGGTGCCACACAAAGCAAAGTAAGTAGAAATCCTTTCTCTCCCTCAGTCGTTCGTCAACTGAAAGACGATGATGGAAGTCAGCTTACGCGTTCTTCTCGTTCATCTCCAAAGCCAGATGACTTTCTTAGAAACCTCCCCCCAATGTTGCTGTACACGACCTCTGCCCACACACTGAGAACTGCTTCAGGATCAACTCCTTGTCCCCTCCTCGTACTCCTCCCTAGTCCAAGGCACACTGCTCAATTCTTTCTTGTCTTCGGTGGACGGTTTGCTCGGGATGTGCTCTTTCCCTTTGATGATTAGGAACTCTCACCGACTCTCTCTTTTGCTCACGAGAGATAAAACCCTAACCCATGAAAAAGCGCGGGTCCATCCCACAAGCTTCAACATACAAAGAAAATCCCAAACCAAAAGGAGGACTTGAAGACCACCTAATCACATTCAGGCGCTATGACTCGAGATTCCCTGCATTCGGGTCTTTGCTGACTCCCGGCGCGCGACTCCCTCTATCTTTCCTGATTGGAAAGAGTGTTGATTTGGCAACTCCAGTACGGATTTGCTTGGAAGCCCTTTTCCCGCCTGCTCTATTCCCTGAACCTGAAAGGTCGAAAGAAGGACGAGCTATGATGATTCTTCGTTCACACAGGACAGAAAGAAAGACTATCGAAAAGCTCAATCTCTCTTTGAGAGTCAAGCGATGTGATCCATCGCGGCGAAGCACGTCATTGTCTCATTCACGAAAGAAGGGGGTAGCCCGAACTGCCAGCAGGAAGAAGTGGTCATCTCGGTTCAAAGGAAAAAAGCTCTGTTCTCTCCTTCGTTCTGTCCCGGCAAACAAGGATAGGTAATCTCATCCATTATCATCGTCAGGTTGCTTTCTCTGCAAGTGCTTTGTTCCCGATTTAGGCTCTTTCGGTTCAAAAATGGGGAAGTGGTCTCTCCGCAAGCAAGCGAGCAGGGCGGGGAACAAAAGAAGAAAGAGAAGGGTGACGCCGGGTAGGGTGGGATAGAAGGAGCATTTCAGGCGATCAAGGGCGTCCCTGGGCGAGGAGTAGAGTTTTCTTTCGAGTCAAGGGGATAGGATAGAACGATGAGAGCTTTCCATTGGCTTCCCAGGGAAAGACTCCAGATGTATGAATGGGCAGGCAAAGGGATTGCCTTCTATCATTTAGCTCAGACTTCTCTCTCCTGACCCGGGGCCCCCAAACAAAGGGGAATTAAGTGGATTAGCCTCCTCATCAATCAAAGAGGGCTTGATATGCTATCCATTGGGGTGGTCCCCCGTGATGACTCGATACCAGTTGAACGTCGGTTATCGGTTCATACCGAGTTGGTCTTATACTCCATCCATGGGCAAACGTCTTTATGGTCTCACTTCAGTGCAGCCCTACCAACAGAAGCTGCTGCTCCGCTGAGGCCTTGTGCCTCTCCAGAGCGAACTCTTTATGAGTCTGTGAATACCCTTTCAGTCATTGGTCCTTACCATTGGACTAAGAGAACTGTGTTCCGGTTGGACCATCTTATTAAGTTAAGGGTGGGACGCGTGCTGGCGTTGATTGTATGAGCTATCTGCCAATACAGTTGATGTTGGTGCCCCTATACCTGGAGTCCGACTAGCGTCTTCTGTTGAGGGTGCGGGCTTTGCCCGCATCTTTGCCAATTGTAACTCCTATCCGTCAAGGGTTGGCAAAACCGCGGAGGTTGATGAGGATCCTTCGATCCGTCCGATGGGACGCTCGATATAAATGAAATGTTGGCCTCTTCGCTGATCATGGTAGGGTAGCCGGGCGATCCGTTTTCTTTTCCTTTTCTTTGAAATCAGCAACGGACCTTATTTCTTAATGGGTATGACTGATAAAATCCTCGGGCAGCTCTTTGTTTGGTTGGTGTTCTGCATGGATGACCTATTTGTTGAGATGGGTGCGTTTTCATTTAGCATTTAAAGGCGCAACTGCTGACCGTTTAGGTCCTAAAGTTTGTTTCAAGACTGGTAAACCTCTTAGTTTTCTTGGCTCTTGGACTTCATTCGCATTGACCCATCATCTTATCGTTTGGATGGATGGCGGCGGTCTATCCCGGACGTTCGGTTTAAAGCATATGCAATTTGGGGCTCAGACCTTGTCATCGCCGATGATAAAGTAGCATTACAGTATCAGGCCATCATGGCTGAGCTTCCTTCAGGTTGTCATATCAAAAGATAAATCTCTCATATCACGATCTTTTTGCAAGGAGTTTGCCAAAGGCTTTCTCATTCGTCAGGGAAACTCCGTATATTTCCCTTCTCCTTTCTCTGCTCGGATGATTGCCGCTTGTGTGAATTTTCTTGCTGTGGGTCCCGTGTGTGCTCGAATAAGATTGTTTTAGGATTCTATTTAGTTTCATTTATTGACTCCGCGGTGCTGGTTATCGAGTTTATGGCGCCGCCCACCATCCAAAAAGTAAAAGATGGCGTCGGCATTTACGAATTATGCTCTCTCCTAATAGTGGTCCCCCCTTCCCTTGGTATTCAGGTTGTAAAATCATGATAGGATAGGATACTGTTATACCAAGGGAAGGGGTTGTCCACGATTGGCTAGGGAGAGAACGAGATACACCTCTTCTATCTACCACTCAGTAGTCTCCTTTCTCAGTAGGACAGTCAGTGGAGTCAGGTTCACGTCTCAGCCTCTTCTTCAACTCAGGATGTGATGAGTCGTCTCAACCTATTCACTGGGAGGCAGGTTAGGAAGGAGAGCGCACACTGCAATGGGTTCTTCAAACGGAGAGGGCTAGACGGGGGATTCATGCTTTGAGTCAGCATCATCTTTTTCTTCAGTCATACCTTTCAGTGGTCAAGAGAGCTTGTTCGAAAAAGACAGTGAAGTTGGTCATTCTGTGGCTTCTTGAGAGTAAAAAAAAGATGGACAAGAAAGACAAAGCAAGTCTGCCGTCAGGGTCAAGATCTATTGTATAGCGCTTTATCAAAGAAGACCAAAGAACAACATTGGAAAGATCGATCCGTACCACTTCAATGGCATTCAGTGCGTCATAGAGAGAAAGCTAACCAATCCATATTCTCTCATGATGATAGAGAGGAAGAGGATCATGATGCTTCCCATCAATTTGAGAACTCCTTTCTGTAGACCCTGAGCTTCGTTGAATGCCGAACGGAGGCACAGTTCTGGATTATGACTCTCTTTCTTTGTCTAGCTCTTTGTTTGAGGAAGCCCTAGTGCTTGCTATATCATTTCAGTGGATCCATTTCTCAGGGTGCCCCCTCTTGCAACCCCGCTATCGGGGCCTGGTCTCGGTCAATGTCCCTGATCGGATTCCGTCTTCTTTGTCTGCTTATTGTCTTTCACCACGTAAAGCCCCATAGCTTCCACAGTATCGGGTGGATTGGGGCAGTCATTTTTTCCTTTTCATCCTTCTTCAGTCAGTCTGGCGGTACATGAACCAACCGGTATTGCAGCAGTTGGCCTGCTTACGCTTCGATGCTGTCCCATGGCTCGCTTATACACCTCCGGCGACATCTTGTATTCAGCTAACGATCTTCGTTGGACCCTGCCTTATCGAGTCTTTAGTCTTTTGCCTAATTAAGCTATTCGCGGTGCCTGTCAGTGATTGACCTTAGACCTCTTCTATCGGTCCTTGCCCTCAGCAGTAGGTGGGGCCAAAATCCCATCACCAGCACTTGCAAGTCGTATTGCCCGGGCCATCCCTCACCTCAGTAGATGGTGAAGACATCCAATCCCCTCTTTCTTCGAACTTATGCCGTCAATCCATCTTCATTCGATCTTGATCTTCCAATTCAATCGGAAAGGAAGGGCTCTGGACTCACCTATTTTTGAACATAGCCTTGTCGTCCAATTTATTCTCTCCTTTCTTTCGATTCTACATGTCCTGCTTCCGACTGCTAGTGTGACTATCCTGACTCTTGATCCGAGACAACCAATGGCCCATAGCTCTGACCACTGCCTTCCTTTTTCTTCAGCCTAAGATATCCTACCACTCACATGAACAACTTTCGGGTCGGAACAATAGGAATAAGACTCACCGAGTTTAGGCACTTGAAAAGAGCACCGCTCACACACTGCGACTCACCGTTCTGTCGTCTCGATTCTCTATCCTTGCTTTCTCTCTCGGCCATCTCCAGCTCTCGATCCGTCGGGCCAATGATGAAGTTTGCAGCACCTTGATACTGCGTCTGGAATAGAGTAGACATGCCGAAATCCCAATACCAGGGAAGATACTCCTTAACAGCACCC
>WSSedA2C3DRAFT_1000016_pt1:0-15000 | contig 31838 bp, 21 predicted proteins | sample WetSurSA2Cattail_FD_9486 | JGI IMG/M metagenome (IMG submission 9486) | reverse complement strand
ATGCATGGCCTTGAACTTTGGTTGGTTAGCTGCCTACTCGGTCACCCATGCCAGGTTCTATTTCCTTTTTTGAGCTGGATTGCCCCATTGGATTGGCATCCCGTCGCCTCTCCAGTCTCAAAGGATGATGAGCAGTACAGTTGCTGATAGACATATGTCTTTAGCCGACTCTTGAGTGACACGAGGTGCCTCACTTTCCTCGTGCAGCGAATGAAATGACCCTTTTCGATCCAAGTTGAACTTCACTCTCCGGTAGCTGGGAAGGGAGTAGTCATTTTCGATCGATCCGCTTATGTACAAAACAAGACAAACCTTCCTTGTACTCTTTGCCTTGTCTTACTGAAACATTTGGGTCATCCAATGAATGGTAAAGCCCCTACAGACGACAAAGTGAATAAGGTGATGTTCGCCCTCTCTCTAATCACGGTGGAACAGAGCTCATCTTTCTTTCTCTCTCTCCTGAGTTGAGACACCGCGCTCTAGTTGAACTGATTCTGGTGAATTGGCTTCGTCTTCGTTCGATCTTTGTTATCTTCTTTTCAATCCAAAGGAATGGCGAATTAAGTCTTTCCACTCAAGCGGGAAAGCACTCTCAGTGGGGAAGGTGCTACCTGAGCTGACAGCAGGCAAGGGGGCATCCGATCAAGGTTTCTTCAAGAAGGAGGCCCCAAACAAGAGCCTTCGACGATCAATCGGAAGTGTAGCCTTCTCACATCAATGTGATACAGGCTGTGCCATACATCTTCACATGCTAAAAAAGTCAGCGCAAACAGAAGGTCCCTTCGACGAGGAAGTAGACTGTCAGTCTTGCTTTGACTCTCAGAGGAGGGAAAGTCGGCAATACGGGACGACTTTCATGGCCCAGAATGAGATGAGGTGTAGACCGGTTTTCGAGACGAGACCAGGAGCAGTTGGTGGAGACCCGGATCCCTCAGTCCGAGCAGTGAGGCATTGGTAGTCAACCTCCGTCGACAGCTATCAGAGTGAAGCTTTCAGTTCTCTTTCTCGTGACATTGAGGTGTGACGTAGGCATCATGTTCCATTGTTGGAGTGTGAGATTGTGTCATGCCTGCTCCTACTGAATAGGATTATCCCCTTGCCTTCTACTCTTCCACGTCAGTCGGTCAGAAGTGCACTGTGAGAGTCTTGACCCCTTGTTGTGACAGTCTTTTTGCAAACCGCCCGATTCCGATCCGCGTAGACGAGATGGGAGGCAGGAAAGAAAGAGACGGTATGACGGGTATAATATTCTTTTTTATAGACTAGGTCCAGTTATGCCAAACTTTCTGGCCTGTGGTGACTGCTCGATGGAGCCGTTGCCCCACCCTGCACAAGAAACTTTGAGTTCTGTAGGCCAGTCGTCAGGTCAGTAGTTGGGGGTTGTGTCAGTGAAGGGCTGCAAGTAGAGTCCGATAGTTAAGGGAAGAGTGAAGAGGCAAGTAGCGCGTTAGGAGTCTAACGAAAGGAAAAAAGCCCAGCTCTACCATAGATTAGGCTAGTAGTCAGACGAGCTGAGCTGCAATAAGTCTACTCGTCGTTGAGTCTTTCCGTAAAAGAGAATAGCAACCCACTTCTCAAATCCAGACGAGGATTCGGTGCCGTCCTAAAACCCTTAGTTTTCAACATTCATGGCCATCGGTCGTCGTCCTATTGAATTAAGCGGGAGAGGATGTGGTGGTAACCCCCGCTGCTTCGTCTAGAGCCGGGCGTCCCGCCGTTAGGAAGACTCACCCTAGCCACTATAGCGACCCCTCCACCAACTCTAGCTAAGAAGCACTCTCCATCCACTTCTCCTTTTCCGTGTGCCCAAAAGCCCGCCCGCGATGACATTGAAGGTTGGTTTAGCCCTACAACTAGTATTGATTGGAGGCCCTACCTCCTATTATTCTTTATGGTTCCCAACCGATTAGCAACATTGCAAAGGCATACTCTTTATTCGTGAGTCAAGACAACTCAGAATTCTGAGTAGTTTACTTCATCATAGGGAGGCAGGAAGATATGTGGTGCAAAACACTGGAAACTCAGATGTGGAGGCCTTCTCGATCCTTATTTCAAGTGGAGCCATACGAACATTTTTTCATAGTTGTGGAATAGGAAGGGGAAGAGTTGCTTAGGCTTTATTATTCCAAAAATAAATGAGTTAGATAATAAGGCAAGCCAGAGAATATAGTTACAATCCCTAACCATTATTCTATTTATTTTATCTTTTATGAAATATGTATTATAATGAATAAGGGGTTGATGACGAATGAAGTGGTTCTAGTGGGCATTCATTCAATCCCATATCAGGAGGATCAATACCGAGGCTATAGTCATTTCCGGGCATTGGTCCAGCTCCTCATCCCATCTTATCTTGGGATAATCGTTCGATATCGATAAGGCTAGAGTATAGTCATTTAGCTGTTATGACCGACCGTTAATAGCTATAAGAACGAATTGCAACAATCATGTGGGTTTCATTGAACTAACCGCGTAAACTCATATCTATAGCACGCGCTTGCCTGACTAGCTTCATACCTTGCTTCGCCATTAGCTAGGTGAGGGAAAGACGATTTCCAGAAGAAGGCAGGAGAACACCCTTCAACGCTGCCTTCAGACTAGCAGCCTTCAACGCCGCTTTCAGACTGGCAACCAGGCTTAAAGCAAGGACTAAAAGCAAGAAAGACAGCTAGCTAGCTGCAGATCCTCTTTCAGATCCTCCAGCACGAGTTTCTTATGCTATTGATGCAGCAGCTAATTCAGTCGAGTCTGTTGATTACGATAGCCAGAAAGCCAAGCGCCATAAACAGAGCTATTGTTGTTTCCCACCTAGGTGAACCCAAAGCTAGAGCACAGGTAGAGCCAGTTGAAGCGTCCGAGCAAGTCGATCCAGTTTCTTCTGGTGAATTACTGATCAAAGAGCGGGTAAAGGTAGTTGATTCAGCAGATGTAGAGTCAGTTCGTTCTCGTCCCCACAGGAGCAGAACCAAAGCGAGCAGGACCGACCGGTAGTAGATCCAGGACCAGTACCCTTAGAAGTAATATACCTAGCAGGAGCAGCAGAGACGAAGGTTGAAGCATCACTAGAGGCATATATGGGAACATATGATCCACTAGTAGCAGATCCAATTTACCTTGTTGACCCAATCTATTATGCAGTTGATTCAGCAGCATAACCATAAAAGGCACCAGATCGGTATTGACGTATATAGGCCTGTTCGTGAAGCTGGTCGATATGCATTACCTTAAAGTGGTCCAGCAACTGGATCTCGCTCTTTAAAAGGAATATAAAGGCTTCTTTCCTTCCTTCCGCAGTTAATTACACTTATGGATCAATAGGATCTAGTACTTATGCTTATGATGGATATGGGTGACGATCTATATCTATATTCTTGCGTTTAATGCAAATGCCTTTCTGACTATGGGTGCTACCGAAACTACTTCTTTAGGCTCTGTTACTAGGGACATAGCTATCAGATCTACTACTAGTGCTTTAGCCATAGCCTTTTTTGTCTCTGCAGGATCTATTGATGGATCATGAGCATAAGACTCTTCATTTGCTTAATATGCTTAGTTTGTTCCAGCTACATATGCTTGCTTAACGTGCGAGATATGCTGAAGGTTATGCTTTTGCACCTATTTGAATAGAAAAAAGAAACTTTGAAAAAGGCTTTTAGGAAAAATGGAAGGGAATCAAAGAAGGGAGGAATAGGAGGAAACTGTCCAAGGCAATGGAAAGTACCACAGTTCCCACTCGAAAGTACTCAAGACGTGATTGAAGAACCAAAAACGCATCAGTCTTGTCCCACCTGCCATTCTTTATCCTGAGCCACCCGTTTAAGATCCCCCCTACTGCATACTGGGCACGGATCCGCAAATTGGAGATTCTGTGGATATAGTTCCATTACTCGCTACATCCTTACCCGTCCCAGCGTATTCCCCAGTGAGTCTCCTTGTTGTGCCCTTCCCTCCTCTTTCCACTTTAGATGTTAAAATATTAGCAAGTGTTCCTAGGAGTTATGCAGTGGCGAAGGCTTATGCTAAAGTAAGAAAAGAAGATTCCATTTCTCCGCCAAAACCTTTTCCTTCACCACCAGCGGCAACAAACAAAGGCTGAACCCAAAGATTCATAATCAACATATCCACCTATAGTAGTTTAGTCGCAGGGGCGGAGGTAAAGGCATCCCTTTGAGCCCCGGGAGGCTCACTATTCCGAGGCCAGGTTTTTCGCAGTGAATCTTTCTCTCGTTCGAAGGTGCTTTGTCTGAATCACGCGAAGTTCAAAGGAGTCTTTCGTTTCTAAAGCCAAAACCTTCGGTGCCTTTCTTTCTTTTCATCGGTGAAGCTTGCCTTTGGTGCTCCCTTTCATTCGGGGTGCTCCGCTTAGGCGAAGCAGACGGAAAGAAGCGTCACGGTTCAAAGCTGGGAATCTCTGTGTCAAGCCCTTGCCCTTTATCACAGTCTTTATATCAGTGCACGAACATGTTCACTTTCCACGCGCTCCATCAGTGCACGGCTGTTAGACAAGTTTCATCGAAGATTCCATCCAATTATATCAGTTCCGCGCATTGTTGGAGAAGGGGGATGATCGTTCAATAGACAGAGTCGAAGCTGACTGAGGCAATGACCAGAGAGAGTAGATCAGGCTTTCGGCTATGAGGATGGCGAAACCAATTATCATCCATCCTTACATACAATAGAATGAAAAAAGCATTTGTTTGAGATCTATATGAGAATTCAAGCCTGTCAGCGGTTAAGTCAGGTCACATAAGCCCCTTTAGAGATAGGGGCGGTCAGAGGCACTGTCAACCTTAACCGGCACACGTACCGGGCATAATCAACTGATCCCGAAACTTCCATCGCAACAATTTCATTGCCTCAGGTTAAACAACCGAATCTCCTAGCTCCACTAATGGGTAGTATTAACAAGAACCAAAGTAAGGAAAGAAATCCAAAATCAGTCTATTGGCTGTTGTAGTAACTGGTGTAGGAGCATACGCATAAAAAAAAAGCCATTTCTGTAGTAGGGTAAACAAGCCAATCGAATCAAAGACAGTCAATAAAAAAGTCAATAAAAGGATCTGATTATTGAGGTTGAGTGACGGGAACTGACCAATGACGAGAGCTTAACGAAGGACTCATTTCCATAGCGGGAGCGTACGCGAGGAGCTAATCACGAGAGGCGAGCGGGTGGTATCGATATCATCATTTTCGTATAGATATAGTTCATTTGGCAAAGTCACAAAATCTTAAACTACACAGAACAAGAAGAGTCTATCGGGAAGGCTTTCTTAGGGTATATCCTTGTCCCGTCCCTTTTCAACCCATGATAAAAAACACGATATATTCTTCTGCTCTGCTAAGAGGTTCCACTCCGCATCCTAAGGGTTATGTCGGTTAAACCAATAGATTCGCGGACGACGGAGACGAAGCGAGCGATCGCCCATGAGGCAATGAAATTGTTTTGATTTGATTTTCATATAATATATTGGCTCTTAAAAGCCATGAAATCTCCCTATTATGCCTTCAGTGAAGCTAGCTTTACAGGTTGTGTTTTGGAGAGTGGTTTCGAGATCCGGTGGCGGAGGTGAGTGCTGTCCTCGAAGGCTAAGCTAACTCTCTATGTTGATTCCTTCTGTTTGTTTGTTGTGCCTGCCGATTCGATGACAGAGGAAAAAGTGGCATCGCCTTCTTCAAGTGAAAATAGGAAGCAGACAAGTGAGTAGTTGAATATCTGACAGGCGGCTAGCCGACATACCCAAAAAAAAGGACTAAGCAAGAGGAGGACCATAGACCGATATATCGATATATACGCCAGCTCGAGTGCAAGCTACAGTTCCAGTTGTTCCGACTATCGGCTACCTTTCTGACTACCGGAAGTGGAAGGGCATACTCTAATCCAGTGAGAAAAGCGGACAAGATTAGTTGAATGACTAGCTGACTTGACATGGCGAGTGCTTATTCATCCACGGATTCATCCACGGAAGTTCAGGCGGATAATCCCAACTGACTTTTTCTTAGGGCCCAAGCAAGGCTTGAAAAGAGGTGCACGCATTCGCCACTCGTATTGGGAAGCAAGCAGATCCCCTATGGAAAGAAAGTCAGTCAGCGGGTGGAGCAATCCGAGTTCCCCAATCCGAGCAAGCAACCACTTCTATGCCTCAACAATCGCTCCCTTCCCTTTTTTTTCCAGAATGAATTCGCCCGACCACGAAAGCAAGGACTGAAAGCTTTTATTGCCTCGCACAAGGATCTAACATCCGTGCTCCCTTCTCCTTTGAATCGAAGGCCTCTTCAAATTCCTTAATGTAGGGTCGTTGCTTGCTTTTTCTTTTAGGTGGTCTTTCCTTGCCCTTCCCTCCTGCGTTTAGTCCCTCCCCCAACCTACTTAATAGGGCATTTTATGCCCTTCAAAAACGAAAAAGTAAAAAAAAGATCTTCTTCGAGAGAAGAGATTCGTTTTCACCTTCTTCTGCTCAGCATAATCTTACAGATTCTGGCTTTTATGGCGGAAGGAACTATCAACGGCCACTACTAAGGACAGGGAGAGGCCAACATAGCATGAGATTGCATGAAACCCATGGTTTTCAAAGAGATGCTTCTAGTTGACCCAACATGCTCCACCGATCTCCTATCCCGAATCTCTGTCCTTTTTTTTCCTCGTCCTCCCTCCCCTCTCCCTTCTTTGAGTCACAAATCTCTACCTATCATAGGGAATTTTTCTTTCTTTCGTTCTGGAGGTTTCGAAACCTCCAGTTGAGAAGCAAAGAATAAAGAAGGCAGTTAGCGAGCCGTAGGCGAGCGAGGAAGATAACCCTGACTTTTGTTGGGTCAACAACCCTCGTTATATCCTCGTAACGTTGAGTCTTTCAGTTGGAAAGGCATTGATAAAATAATAATAATATTAATAATAATAAGATTTTTATCAGAAGAATTATCCCCCTCTTTCACTTCTTCGATAAAAAAGAAGCAGGTGTGGTAGTATTTGTATTGTAGCCAGCAATGGGTCTGTCGGCGGCGAGGAAGTCTTAAATGGAGGAATTGGCGTGGACACAACTCCCTTATCGAGAGAGACTGCGCTTAACGCTCTAACCGTCATCTGGCGGACCCGTCATCAGACGAAGACCAGATAACATCAAAAGCTTCATGGTCTATTCAAAGCCAATGTTCTGACCTCCTAACCTGAGGAAAATGGTTCTTTCCTTAACCTTAACGAGGACTCTCTTATCTGTGACATAGTTGAAGGCACGTGCAAGGATACAATGGACATCCATCCTCTTTGATCTATCTTTGAATATCAGGCGCAAAGATCTTCCGTGCCTTAGAATTGAAGGGGGCATTGGAAGAAGAAGCTGACGCCAACATGCGTCAGTGAGGAAATGCAAACCAATGATTAATTAAGGTCTATTTATTTTCCCACGTAGTTCGTGGGTCAAACCAACGATGCTCTTCTCAAAAAAAGAAGTAATAGAGAGATCTTTTGATAGTCTCACTTCTTATCAATGCAATGAAAGAACCATCCCTTCCTATTTGTTTGTCCTGTCAGATAGAAAGAAAATGAGACATAAAAGAGCCCCCTTCTTTACCACTTTAGGGGATGGGGGTGAAGGGGGGTTTACATACAACCGGGGCAAAGTGGTTTATGATTGAATCTCAGAGGCATTCTTATCATTTGGTAGATCCAAGTCCATGGCCTATTTCGGGTTCACTCGGAGCTTTGGCAACCACCGTAGGAGGTGTGATGTACATGCACCCATTTCAAGGGGGTGCAACACTTCTCAGTTTGGGCCTAATATTTATCCTATATACCATGTTCGTATGGTGGCGCGATGTTCTACGTGAATCCACGTTGGAAGGACATCATACAAAAGCTGTACAATTAGGACCTCGATATGGTTCTATTCTGTTCATAGTCTCGGAGGTTATGTTCCTTTTTGCTTTTTTTTGGGCTTCTTCTCATTCTTCTTTGGCACCTACGGTAGAGATCGGAGGTATTTGGCCCCCAAAAGGGATTGGGGTTTTAGATCCTCGGGAAATCCCTTTTCTTAATACCCCTATTCTCCCTTCATCCGGAGCTGCCGTAACTTGGGCTCATCATGCTATACTCGCGGGGAAGGAAAAACGAGCAGTTTACGCTTTAGTAGCTACCGTTTCACTGGCTCTAGTATCCACTGGCTTTCAAGGAATGGAATATTACCAAGCACCCTCCACTATTTCGGATAGTATTTATGGTTCTACCTTTTTCTTAGCAACTGGCTTTCATGGTTTTCATGTGATTATAGGTACTCTTTTCTTGATCATATGTGGTATTCGCCAATATCTTGGTCATCTGACCAAGGAGCATCACGTTGGCTTTGAAGCAGCTGCATGGTACTGGCATTTTGTAGACGTGGTTCGGTTATTCCCATTTGTCTCTATCTATTGGTGGGGAGGTATATGAAAGTGCGGGAAGGAATAAGTGGATTGAGGAATGAAAGCTCGAAGACAAAGAGAACTGGGCTTTTCCAAAGAATTACAGCTGCTTTCCCACCCCCTTTATTCACAAAAATAAGTTGACTACTTCCCTACAAAATCTCTCTGTATTCTGGCACAAAAATTAGGGATCGAAGTTCTTATGGCAGATTATGTTCACCAAGAAATGACCCGAAAATGGATCTTGGTCTATTTGAGATTTTCCTTTTCCTCGTAATCAAAGATCTTTTTTTGTTTGGATCGTCTTTCTTCGGAGAACAAAGAAAATCGAAGAACCTAATAGATATAGATCAACTAATCCTTGGCTGCTACGAAACATATCGGCCTTGCGTTGCGGAAGGAACGTTCTGTTCTGATAAGGAGGCTGAGACTGAGAGCAAGCAACCTCGTTTTGCCCTTTCCTTCACGTTCACGGCACGGCCCTGCTCGCCAGGAGGAATCTTTGATTCATGGCCGGAGATCAAGGCACAGATCGGTCCGAAGCGAGCTGCTTGCAGCTTAAAGTAGAATTCTCATTCGCAGGCTCGCCCCGGCCTCTAAAAGCAAATCTTGGTAACACATGGTATGGTTATGGTCTGATACTTCATCAACTACTCCCATGGGAAGAGGTATGACCACTACTACCTGTTAATTTTTTTTTAAGCAAGGACACTCAACATTCTTCATTTAGATTGAATCCTGCTTTTACCGGTCCCTAATCTGCCTCTTCAAACTCAAATGTCTGCTAATAAAAGAAGTACTAGGATACAGCAGCAAGTAACCAAATGACAGGGGATCCCAATGCCTTTGTTTCATTTGCTCCATACTCAGGTATGACTTTTTTGTATACGGGTGACAACTCTCCATTGTCAATGAAGAGGGTACAGTAGCTATTCAAAATGCATGTGCTGGCACAATAGTTCTTTCTTCTGTCTTATATGTTCCTAAAGTAAGAATGAATCTCATATCTTTTGGGCAACTATGTTTTGATAAGCAAGCAGTCTTCAGTCAAATTGAAAGCGGATTCGTCTATGGTGAAAGACCTCCAGACCAAAGAAGTGATTGGTAGAGGCAGAAGGCATAGGAGACTGGTTTTCATTGGCGATTACATCTACTGATGCTCAGATAGATAGGTACTACTATAGTCGTTTTGGTAGTAATTTGATTCTATAGTATAGAAGTATCAGGCTTGGTCATGTGTCTTCGACTACATTGAACAAGCCTACGGTACCAAAGATCAGGAAGCTCTTTGTTATGAAGAAGCCACAAAGATAAAGGAATAAAGGTCTAAAGCATATAACTTGGGTTGGCTACGGGCGGCACCCTCTAGCTATGACATTATGCGTGTGTAGATCCTTGACAACACAGAGGAAGTCGAAGTAAAGATGGCATAGCTTTGGCGATCATCACAAAGTTGTCCAACCGATCAAATGTTTTTAGAGACTGACTTTTGGAACCAACATAACTTCATTGAGATGAAGAACATTGCCAGAACGAGATGATAAAGAGATCGTACCAATGTCTGAGATAGAGAGTGGGGTGTGGTCACCGGTGAAGACGACACTTTTGCCTTGGTACGGCGAGGATGAGACAAATGCAGCCGGATTGCTCGTCATATGATGGGTAGCCCCAGTGTAAATGTATTAAAGCCATATATAATAAGGCTTTTAAGATGATTGCATAATACCCACGTGATGACTTGTTTGATGCGGAGCAAAACTCGACTTGTAACGCTGTGGACATAGGATAGCCATGTGTCCAGAGAGAAGAAGAAGTTGACATACATAAGTAAATCGTAGAGGAGAACCCAAGATACTCCCATAGGATTGCTTCTGCTGCTGATAAGAAAAGAAGACCGGTGCTTTAGGTTATTAAACTAAGGCCACTTACTTAAAAAAAAATGAAATAGAATTGACTTCCCATAGATCTGTGAACAGTTTCTAGGCACTGCACTTGAAGCACTGATGCACGAACTGGTACTGTTGTTAGCCACACAGTGACAGTTGCTGTGAGAGTAGCGTGGCAGGGAGCACACTTGACAGGAGATAGACACAGGCGGTATTCGAGATCAAGGCGACTCACTCGAGAGGCAAGCTACGACTGGCGTGACTTCGACGGCTGGAGAAGAGTCTTTTCATTGGTTGGTTGTAAGTAATCCTTAACCTACCCACCAGTACCAGTCGGGCGGGGTTCCTTGTTTGGGCACGAGTAGGACCCTCGATCCGAAAGGCTATACCAAGCAGCAGAGGAAGAGGCCAACAAGACCCAAAGCAGCTTTTTTGCAGTTGCCGCCCGCTTTCTGTTTCCGGACGTTAGCAGGGCCCCCAACATATGAAGGCTTTTACATAATCTAAATAGAAAAAGCGGTACTCCTGCAAGTGAAATATCCCACTAGTCACAGAGAGCCGTGGTACCAGTCTTTTATGGGTAATATAGGACCAAGAGAGTAGATAGATATTTGTATTCGATATCAACAATGGAATGGAATAAAAAAATATATAGACCCCTTAGTCTGCGTCATAACTATCATTGGCCCCGTTATACCGATGTTAGGATCCAGACTAGTGATAGTTATATCTAGGCCACTATATTGATTTCCGGCGATATGCCCCACTATAAAGACATATTATGGTACAAAATACGACCACAATAACTTAATTACAATGGCCTATATCATGGGATACATACTGAGTTTTAAATATCTTGTACTTAGTGACCGTACTTTATAGGCCAGTTATGAATGTTCCAGACACCTGACTAAAAAAACCAAGTAAAGGTTTCACTACCCTATAATATACGTCATCCCACATAGCCGAGCCGTTATATCGGTAAATTAGTTCACTGAATGCGCCTTTCACTACCCTTAATATACGTCATGGGAGTCGACCATATCCCTATACCAATGGTTGGGAATATGACAAATATCTCATCTGGGTCAGACAACCAACTAAGTCGGTAACAGTCATGGGCTACCGCTCCCTTGCTTATGGTCAAGTTGGTGGTCCTTATCTGGTATCATCGTCCCGTGTGTCCGAGAGGTCGCTAAGAGGCTCATGGATAGTTTGAAAAAGAACAAGGCCTGTCTTCGCGGGTCATTCGATAATGGTTAACCTTATCAACTTCGAAAGAAATGATCTGGGAGAAGAAGGAATAGACCTTGGACCTAAGGAAAGAGCCCTAGGTCTTACTCCTGATCCATAAGGGAATATTCCTTCCCTTTCGGTGCTCCCTCCCTTCCATCTCAGCGCCCAGCTGCCGGCAACCACACACAGCCCCCTCCTGCCTTTAATGATAAGACTAGTTATCGCCGACGGGTCGGTCGTTCGTCATACGAAGCTGATAAACTTGTCTCTTGCCGCTCATTCCGTATCTGACGTTGGGACGTTCTTTGGCGGAGGTCACTCTGGAACGTGCCAGGATCTTGTCTCCCCTCGCCTGTATCCGGCTGATCGAAGGAGGAATTTCCTTGCCTTGTCACGAGCAACAATCTACTTACCTTGCTATCTACGAGACAACATAGCTGGGTTGGGTGGGATGTGAAGAAATGGAAATAGCATTCATTCCCCTTGCCCGGTACTAACAGGTTCCATTCCCCGTATCGCATCCAACGCCCTGAGATATTGATATTAGGAGTTGGGTGCTTGAGAAGGACCAGGAAATGCATCCATGTATGTATCAAAAACTGATGGAGGTCATCAGGCAGCCTATCCGAACCAGACAAGGAGTTTAGTTGGTTGTCGAAAAGCCCCATTCCATTCGGGCCCCTTCGGATACGGATTAAAGACTGCATGGGCTTTTGCTCTCGACTGATAGGAGTGGGTTCCAAACCTGCTTCGAGCACCAAAGACCTTCCAGCTGGGGCTCTCCGCTCCCGCTTCCATCTCTATCTCATTCCGAGGGAACCGGGTAGGTAGATCAAGAGAGGGAGATATGATCTAAAATTCGATGGAGATTGATCGATGGACGAGAAGAAATGGAGTCAATACACTCGATCCATTGCTTCTACCCCTCTCCGATGCAGCCAGCCCGGGACCCGGACTCGGATTGAAGCCACTGTAGTTCAGATTCAGCCTGACGACTGAGTGAGTTAAGGTTGGTTGGGAGTGGGCTGCTCGGGTACGACTGGGAAAAGAGGACTTAACTAAGGGATGGGCTGGGGAGAAGATAAGCTGGTTCGAGCTCCTAAAGAATAGGGAATGAGAGACCACCTTTATAGAACTGGGGGAATGATTTGTGAACGATGGATGAGACAAATGATCGGACCAGTGACGAGCCCCCGCCGTTGAGCCAAGGGTTGTTTAGCCTACAAAAGGAGGGAGAACGAAGGGCTGCAATTAAGCATACGCAAGAAAGGGAAATACACCTTTCGATCAGGTGCAGGGGCCGGTCCGGGTCACGCCCTATTCCTAAGACAAAGACGCCCTCCCGGAAGCCGCATCTACAAGGCGCTTATAAACCAATGTAGAAAGCCACGATCTAAGCGTCAATGACCGTGTGAGAGTATGAGTCTTTGGATTGCCTTCTTCTATGCAGAAAAGGACCCATGTATGCCATCGCAGAGAGAAGTACCATCAGAAAGAGAGCTTTTCTGTAGTCAAACAGCTTGGATAACCGACCAAGAAGTCAGGTCATTAAGGTTCAAGTAGGTTCGCGGAACATAGAGCCGCCCAAAGACAGCTTTCCGGCCACATCAGCAGGTTAGAAGACAATATGTACTACTTTTCCCTGTAGCTCTTCTTCTTTGTTTAAAGCTTTACTCACATTTCGGGAGCGGATGCTGCTCGAGCTAAAGATATGCCCCCCACTCTTGAACAGCTCTCACTTGCCTTGGCCGATAGCTGTTATGACCGACCGTTAGGCATGGTTACCAATGATTTAACAGTAGGCCTATGGTTTGGTGAGCCAACCCCAACAATGGCTTCACCCGAGGATGAAGGTAGTAGAACAAACAGGAGCCGCAAAGATTAGATCACTGCCTTCCTATGTGCGTCTTCGTTGTTCAAGCGAAACTAACTTTCCAGTAGCGAATGAATGTAGCTCGGGCAGAGGCGGTCGGTGGCCTAAGAAAGACCAATCCAACGGATGAGGATGAAATCAAAAAGGCCAGCAAGGACGGAGATCAGGGCCAAAAAAGAAGGTAGGCGTGCAGGGGAGAAAGCAAGACCTTGAAGGGCTGAGTAGGAGCCCTCAAAAGCGAGTCTCAGGGCCCACAAGGAGCAGGGCAGGAAGACCCAGTAAAGTTAGTAATGCGTTAAAGAAAGAGATCACTACGAGTTGGCAAAGGAAAGACAGAACTGAAAGAAGAATATCCGGGGAGAGTGATGATAGATCTGGTCTCTGTTCTTCTTTTTCATTCTCAACAGGAATCCATCAACAAAACTTCCCTTCCATATGGATCGTCGTGGCATGTCAAAATTTCCTAGCGAACTTCTCCTCTTCCTATTGATAAAAAATGCTACAACCAATGGTTGTTCTTGGCGAAGCAACCGGTCCGCATGCTCCTCCCTCATTCTCAACTCAACCCCGACCTTGCGGTTAAGGTAACGACTTCGGACATGACTTCCTAATGAATTTAAGCCAATCAATAAATAAACAGCACACAGTTAGCTATGTCTGTCGGCCATGACAATCTCCGAGGTCGACATTGTGTGCTTCACAAGCCAACTACTCTCACAAGCTGGCTCTGATACCAACTGTCACAGGTCACGTCTTTACCCTTTACCCAGTAAGACCAATCCCTACCTCCGTCTTTCTCACCAACCCTTCCCTCGCGAGCGCAAAACGGGACAGTAGATAAAGACAGGAAAGAATTCAAAACAGTAATAAATACTGAACATCAACCCAATCTCCATGACGGAAAGGCTCAGTTTCATTTCCTTTGGTCCAAAAAAGTCAAACCATTAGCCACCGGATACCGGCCTTACCTTATTTTTTTTGCACCTTTGGGCGGTGGTTCCTCTGCATCTTGACTCTTTAACCTCGACTCAGAAATCGGATCCTCTTATGAAAGACGAATACAGAAATTTTGATTGTTCGGTTCTTTTGCCTACATCTTCACATCCCATTTCCAGTTGGATTGTTTCTCATATACGCGCATTTCTAATTCATTCTTTTGACGCGTTATCAAGCCTCTTTTATTAAAGAATCCAATTGCCTTGTGTTGAAACAATGGGTGCCATGTCTCTAAATATCATCTTCCCCCTCCTTCACTTTATCATTGAGGTGCGGTGGAGTCTGACTTCGTAAAAAGAATATAAAAAAAAACGAAATCATCAAAGAAGCGCCGGGTGAGGTGACCTTCTCTCCATTCTCATTAGTGCACTTTAGGACTCGGCAAGGTAGTAGATTTACACGACTTAGCTCCGAGCCCCTCCCCCCTAACCCTAAGCCCCAATGGGGAATACCTAAGAACAACAGCTGCTTAAGAAAGAGCTCCAAGCCGAGCTGATACAAGATCTGCCATCAATGAAAGTCGGTCCGAAAGCAAGAAAGGCCCAAGCACTGAAGCGGATGTGGAAGCCGGAAGCGGAAGTCGAGGAAAGCACCAGCCATTATTGCGCAAACTCCAAC
>WSSedA2C3DRAFT_1000015_pt1 | contig 32727 bp, 46 predicted proteins | sample WetSurSA2Cattail_FD_9486 | JGI IMG/M metagenome (IMG submission 9486) | reverse complement strand
GCTGCTTTATTAACGATTATCTTTGCAGGAACAGGAATCTTATCCATAAAAAATAGATCTGAATAAATATTTCTAAATTCTATATCATGTTCTCCAATAATAGAAATTATTGACTCAACCGATTTTCCTATTAATTGAGGTTGATCTTTTTCAATATAGCTTATAATTTCAACAATTTTTGACATTACAGATTTTTCTATTGTTGTTATAGATCTTTCATCAACTGTTAGTTTTCCATCAGATGATCCTCTTTGCAAAGCATTTACAATCTTTCTAATATCTGGATATAAAGTATTGATTACAAAAAGAACATCTTTTTCAATAAATTTTACAGTCTCTGAATCAAGAATCTTTTTACAATATGTAAATACAAAATCTTTTGGAATTTGAGTGAAAGAATAACTGGTAAATCTACTTTGAATTGGGTCTGGAATCTTTGAAATATAGTTACAAGTAAACATAAATCTTCCATATTCAACTTGATATTTCTCAATTATTCCTCTTAATGAATCAAATCCATCCGGCGTTAATTTATCAGCTTCATCAATAAATACAACTTTATATTTATCTTTTGAGGGTGGGTGCTTTAGGAAAGGTTCAATAACAGAATCTACAAACCCAATACTTCTTGTTTTCTTTGCTGATCCATTAGCCATTAATAAGTTATCGTTTGGATTAAATAATACTCCATATTTTGAACATAATAATCTCGCTAATGTTGTTTTTCCGGATCCAGGTGGTCCAGAAAATAATAAGTTTGGTAATAGTTGCTTTTCAATAATCTTTTTGAAGTCTATTTTATATTGTTGAGGTAAAACTAATTCATCTAGTTTTATGGGTCTATATTTCTCTACCCATAAAGAATCTAAAATTTCGCTCATTCACTACTCCTTTAGCATGTAAAGCATTTTGCATGTTCTAAAATTCCTTTATACATATTCTGTTTATATACATCTTCAACAATTTTATTTTTAGATCCAGCTCTTGCTATTTCAAATGCTTTCTCTCCTGCAACAAAGTTTCCATGTTCATCATGAATAAAAGATTCCATAACATGGAAACTTTTTATTTCTTTGATTTCTTTCAATATTAATACATAGTTAGCAACAACTTCTGGAATAGCTGTTGCATAAAATGAAAAAGCTAAAGATTTTTCTTTTGAATTTACAAAGACTATCATACTTTCAGTTACAAATACGTGATTATCATTATCAATCTCATTGTCAGTATTCACCTGAATATTGTATTCTTCAATTTTGCTTAATACAATCTCAGATAATTTATTCATTTAATATATCCTCCAACATGAATTTATAATTTGTTCTTGGAGTAATATTTCTTATCTATGTTTTATTTTTTGTTTTTGTTGCCCAACTCTTTGTTTCTCTTTTACAACTTCTTTTATTACATGAGTTGCCATTGGGCAAACGCTAACTTTCCATTTTGATTGTGGAAAACCAAAAACTTGACATTTGTCTTCTTGAATAATCCTTTTACAAGGACCTTTTCCTTCAAATAATTGACATCTTTCATCTATTGGATTTCTTATTGGTTCACCTTCTCTTACGAAGGTGAATGTTACAACTGGCTCATCCATATTTCCTCCTAATAAAAATCACTAATAACTAATAATTTTTCTTTTGCTCTGGTTATAGCTGTGTATAACCATCTCTTATAATAATCATCATCCCAATATTGGGATCGTTGTTCAAATACAACAACTTTTTGCCATTCAGACCCTTGTGCTTTATGCACACTTAGAGCATAACCATAGTCAAAAAAAGCAAGACTTGGTGCTCCATAATGTTTAGAAAGATATTTTTTATTTGCTTCAAGTCCTGTTTCAGTCTCCATTGTATATGTTACTTGACCAAAACAAACAGGGCTCATAAAACATTCAAAAAATTTATTTGTTTCATCATTTTTTAAAGTTATTCTATATACTTGATTATCAATTGGATATACCCATTGAACTGTAAATATTTGTCCATTCATTATTCCATAGTCTCTATTATTTTGAAGGCAAACAACTCTTTCACCTGGATATGGAAGTCCTTTGTTTCCAAAACCAAGTCGCACTCTAACTTGATCGTTTAAATAAGCTCTTGTTGTATTAAATCCGCAAAGAATAATAATATTTTCATTAAAGTCTAAGTTATTCCATATTGTTTTACTTTCATTTCGATCCCAAGATATTTTCATTACATCTTTACCAAATATGGTATTTTTTGGAATAACTCCATGTTTTCTTACATGAGCTGATAACTTAATAATCGGAGAGTCTGCAACTTGTCTTTGAATTTCTGTAAGGGTATAATCTGGTTTCTCCATTAAATCCAACTGTTCTCCAATAGGAGGTAATTGTCCATGGTCTCCAACTACTAAAATAGGAATATCGTTACTAATAATATCAGCCCAAAGTTCTTTAGATACCATAGATCCTTCATCTATACATAGATACTTAAAACCTTCTGCTGGATTTGGTTTTCTTCTCCATCTTACAATAACAAAAGCTTTTAAATCTTTATTATATTGAGTTTCTGGTTCATACAAAAAACTATGAAGAGTTCCAACAAAATCTTGATCTGGATAATAAGCTTTATTATCTTGAAGTTTTGTTTTTAGAACACTAGATGCCTTTCCCGTGAATGTGCAAAATGCTACACAAGCCCAAGGCATAACTTTCATAGCTTCTTCTCGAATTTTGGTAATTAGAAATGTTTTTCCTGTTCCAGCATATCCACCAACAATAATTAATGGTTTTCTAAATGTAGAAGTAAAAAAATCATTTATCACATTTTTCTTTACTATTTCTTGCTGTTCTGTCAGCATAAAAACCTCCATGAATTTTTGTTCTCAATAATTAATATATATAGTTTTATCTTTTTTTTCCTGGAACAAATTTTAAAAATGAAAGGAGAATACTATATGGATCCTTCTGAAATAGCTGCTCAAAACGTTATTAATCAAATGACTGGAGGAAGTAGATCAAATGAAATTCCAACAGCTCTTAGTAAGTGCTCACAATGTGGTCTTTTACATCCTACTTTAAAACCAGGGGAAAGATGCCCAGGTGCTAAAGTTAACCTTCAAGGAATAACCAACGATGAAGTATCACAATTTCTAGCAAATTTGAAGAACATTTTATTAAATAATATTGAAAAGAAGAATATTAGAAATCCAAAAAAATTGTTTCAAGATGTAATTTTAAAGGTGAATGATGTAGTGACTAACTTTAAGGATGAGTGAAATTTATGATTCAACCCAACAAGTTTTTGAATTTTATGATGTGGTATGTTTCTGAAAAAGAATGTGGTAAAGTATCTGCAAAAGAACGAAAGGCATTAAACGTAATATCATATTTGAATAAAAAAAAGAAGTTAGATATTGCATTAGCAATTGATATTGTCTCAAATAAATATGAACTAAATAAAGATTCTTTACATAAGAACTTTAGAAAAAGGCAATCTTATATTTCAGCATCTAAAAAAGTTTATCCAAAATTTTCTAACTTGTTGAAAGAAGGAAATAGTAAACCAAAAAAATTATGCGAATGTGGTTGTGGTCAAATTGTAAAAAATAATAAAAACAGATTTATAAATGGACATAATGTATCAAATAGACCAATCGAACAAAAACAACTATATGCTCAGAAAATGAGAGAAGCAAAAGCAGAAAAAAGACAATCTTTATCATCTCTTTAGGAAATTTAGGATTTGACACAGTATTATTTCATTTTAATATAAATTGAACAATTTATAATTTTCTAAAAGTCTTCATTTTATATTCTTAAATTTTAACCTATGACCTCTTCCTGCTTCAACCCTTCGGCCTAGCGGCCTAGGGTTTTCAGCAGAGGTCGAGACTAGCATTTCAGGTTTTAATAGATTAAATATTTTTCAAATGGAACAAATTAATAATAGAAGAGGTTTGAAAGGAGATTCAAATGGTAGAGAATGAAACTATATGGTTTTCGCAGATGTTGTTATATTACAAAGATAAAAATTATGGAACAGATGGTCAATTAAGACTAAGTATTTCTAGTAATACTCAAGATTATAAATTCTTTAACCCTCCAAATTTAAGTATTTCAATTTCAACTAACTATCAAAAAAATTTCAATCTTCCTGTATATGAGGCAAGTGCATTATTAAAAGCATTTGAAGAAGCATTATCAAATAAATCAGAAAAAATCGAAGTTCAAAGAAGAGATTCTAAAGGAACAATTCTTTATTTCAGCGTTGGAGCAGATACTTCAACAGGAGAAAAATTAGTTTCTGTTCAAATAAGAAGTAACGAAGCTGATTTTACAAAAGTAGTTGTTCCATTAAAACCAATATTTGAAGTATTTCTAAAAGCATTAAGATATTTTGTAGATAAATATTTTGATATTTGCTCAACTCTATTAGCAAAAAGTATTGATTCAGATATTCATTTATTAACTCAACAATTACCAGGATTAATTAAAGGAATATCAGGACAGATTATTTCAACAAGTTCTATACCTACAAAAAGTGAATTTATTGCTGCTTCTAAAACAGAAACGACTATTAAAGATCTAGATAATTTTCTAGGTCCAAATATGGAAAATATAAAAGTTGCAGAATTAGATATTGAGAAAAAAGAGCAAGTATATAAAATAGACAGCAAATTTGTAACAGATATTTTAAAGAACGATTTATCGACATTAGAGAATATGCTAAGCAATCATGTATTACAAGAAAATCCAATTGCGAGTATTATTGAAGACGTTAAGAAAAATTATAGTAGTAAAAATGAAGATTTTATATTATTGCCAGATGTTAAAGATATAGAACTAAGATCCATGTTTTATATAAGCAAACTTTTATATACAATAGCTTACCAGAAATATTATTATAATCAAGAGGTTATTCCAATTAGTGTTCCTATATTAAAATATAATCCAACAAAGAAAACAGAAGATAATGTTTCAATTGCTATGAATTTATTTGTATTAGGAGCATATATTAGAACTCTAAGAAGAAGATTAGAAACAAAAATATCTGATAGTTATGAAAATAAATCTGTATTCTATTTATCTTTTAGATGTTTCTTAGATCCTTTTATTTTTTCATTTATTGGTGATATTGAACATTTAAATTCAGTATGTGTTCCGTATTATTTGTATTTTAATAACATTGGAGTATTTAACAAATATAAACAACTATTAAAAGAGAATGGATGTCCAGATATAACAGAAAATGATATTGTATCATATGCAACAGAAGTTATGGAAAAAGGAGTAATGAAAAGTAGGAACATTCTTGATCTTCATGAACATCTAAGAAATATCGAAGTTGTTAAGTTGACAACCAAGAATGAATTTACTTTAGAACAAATTATAAATGAGATTATACCGTTAGAGGTATTTATTGCATTAGGAAGAGATATAACAAATGAAGTATATTTGAACGAATTTGTGAAAGAACATAATATTTCGAGTGAAATTGTTCAATTTTTTATTGGAAAAAAGAAGAAATCAGCTCCTAAAAAAGATGAAGAAAAACCAGCAAAAAGAGATTCAAATTTATTAAGGTTTATGAAAGAAAAGGAAGCAGAGATTCCAGGAAAATATAGATCTGATTTTCAAAAAGTAGTTGAGGCACTTGGAACAAAAGCTTTTGATTTTAAATCCTTTGATTTTCAATATATAGAATTTGGTGATAATGTTATTAAAGCTCTATATAATTGGAACCCTCCAAATGACTCAAGAATAATTACAGATTATAGCTATTTTTGCGAAAAGATCAAAGATGAAATTATGAGTAAAGAATCTATTTTAGCATCAATAAGTATTGAAGAGAAAAAAGATAACGGATGGGGAATGTTATTAGAATAAGGAGATATTGAATGTCATTGAAACTAGGAAAAGCATTTGATAGAAGTTATGGAATAAGACTACCATTCCTTAATGGATATTATGATATTGGAATATTTTTCAATAAAAAATCTACATTCTTATTATTTAGTGTAGAACAGTCACTAAAAGATGTTGAAGTTAGTGGCGTAAGAGTTAATATGTTTAAAAATATTGAGTCGTCGAAATTTTGTGAAACATTTTTAGAGCTTCATAACTATAGAAAAGAAACTTTAGATATTCTAAATCAATTTAAGTGTATTAGACCAGAATATCATCATGAACTATCATTTTTAGCAAATGAAACTATAAATCTAGCAAAGATTGATATAGATGAAGATAGATCAGTATTTGATTGTTTAAATATTTATGCGTTCACATTAAATGCATATGTAAACGAATTTATTTTTGTTTTAGCAGAAAGACAGAATATTGTAAAGATGCTAAATAGAAAAATGGTTAGGACTAGTGGGCTTCAAATTGCTACTAGTAGATCTATTAGTATGCTAAATGATTATCATAAAGAAAGACTTATATCGGGAAAAGAGGGATTAGAGATAAGATACCCAACTCAGGAGATTATAAGATTAGATGAGGAAAAATAAATGGCAAATTGGGAACCAGTAGAGTATAATCGTGAAAGGAGTATGCATTTTTTCATTCACAATGTTTTCGCGAATTTTTATAAAGATACTCTAGATTATTTATCTGCTTGTTTATATCCAAGATTTGAACAAACAGTAGTTGGAACTTATGAAAAAGCTATTGAGTATTTAAGAAAAAAATCTCAATTAGGAAGAGAATCGGAACTACCAGATACTCCAGTATTAATTTTAAATCCATCTGGAGAGTTTGAGTTAGCTGATGCTATAGCAGGTGGTCATCAGTTGTGGAGGTTTCCATTTTTAGCACCAGGCCTTGGTAGAAGATTTTATCAACCTGTTTATCAAGATTCAAATATGCAAGTTACTGTAGGATTTGTTAGAATCCAAGGCGATATTGATTTGTTGATGTTATTAAATAGTATGTATGAGTATCTTGATTTAAAGATGATGCTTCTACAAGTTTTTGGTGGTTTAGATAGGTGGATCTATCCTAGATATTTTAATACATTTATTGTTTTGCCTCCAGAGATTGCTAATTTTAGATACAATAACGAATATACAGGATTAAATTATAGAATTGATTGGTCGAGCGCTGGAGCATATAGAGAGATTTTAAAAACAACAAATATTAATGAGCTTGTGCTTCCTGCTGAAATCAAACCTATTTATAAATTAACTGGTTTTAATGATGCTAGTATTAGATTAGGAGGAATTGATAAGCTTCCTGATTGGAGACTTGGTGCAACTTTAAAATATGAAATTGAGTTGCCATGTTGGTTAATAATCAATACAGATTATATAGTTCAACATATACATGCTGAAGTTAGAGCTGGATCAAGTTATTCTGTTTATGATTATGAAGTTCCTACAAATAGATTTGCTAGAGATATTCATTATTGGTGGGGAGCCGATACTACTACAAATGAACCAGATATTGAAGTTTTAATCGGCGATTCTACTTGTGCAGAAGGTCCTGATATAGAATATATGATGAATACAAGATATTATCATGTTGTAACAGCTGGGGAAGCAGCATCTACTGTAGATGTAACTATATCAATACCTGAAGAAATAACTGATGAAAAACTACTAATTATAAATAGTAGGTATGGTGAAATGAGTTACGGAGATCATTATGTTTTAACTAATAGTGGTAACTCTATTAAGATAAAAATAGATAATGTTGAATTAGTTGAGGGTATGGTAATTGAATTATACGTATATAAAAAATTAGGAGCACCATAATGAATATAAGACAACAACTTGAACAATTTTTTGGGCAAAAAGAACCAGAAGTTGTAATGAATGTTGCGGCAGCAGTTATTGTAAAAGAAATGAATGGAGAAAAATATATTTTGTTGGTTCAACGAGCTAGAGAAGATCATTGGCCAAATTTTTGGGAATTTCCAAGAGGAAAGTGTGATAAACCTATTGGAGAAAGTATATTGAAATGTGTTAAAAGAGAAGTTAAAGAAGAAACTGGGTTAGATATAATTACTGGAGATGTAGTTGATATATATGAATATGTGGCGGATCAAGGAAAAAGACGATCAATCTGTCATAATATTTTATGTAAAATGGAAGATGAAAATCAGAAAATAAAGCTATCTAAAGAACATCAAGATGCTAGATGGATTAATGGATTTGGAATGATTGAGTTATTTCTTTTGCCAGATCAAAAAAGAGTAATCGAAAAAGTATTAAATAGACAAGATTCTATTGTTTCATATCCTGAAAGTAAAGAAATTAAGCAAGTTAAAGAGAGTTGGAGAAAATAGGAATGGTTATTCTAAAGATAAAGGAGAAAGGATATTATGTTACTATCCCTGGAATTACTCCTTTTAGAACACCNGCTGAAGTAGATATTACATCAATAGGGTTACCAATAGTAGTATCAACTTTACATTCAAACGGAATTGATAAGTTTGAAATAGTTTCTGATACTCCTGGTAAGAAAGCTAGTTATACACAAAAAGACTTTGCTATTTTTAAACATGATGATAAAAAAGATGAAAAATATGAAAGTTTAACAACACAATTAAATGAAGTTAAAGGAATGCTTTCAAAATTATTAGAAAGAAATGTAAATGAAAAAAGGGAACAAATTATTGAAAGGATTATTGAAAGAAGGTCTGATAGTCCTGTTGTTGAAGAAATTGATGATATGTTTATTCCTACTATAAATATTGGTGATGGAAAGATTAAAACAAAAACAGAATCTATCAAGAAGAAAGAGGATATTTTTGATAATGTGGATTTGTTAAGCAAATTAAGTGGAGGCAATAAAAAATGAACGATAAAGCGAAAGAAGAACAAGCAACACCAAAGAAAAAAGAAGATGTTGTTTGTATAGGCTTAGATTGTGGAACTATGCATTTAGTATGTGCTAGATCTGATACTCCAGATTTCAAAATAACAAGGAATGTGTTTTTGCCTGTAGATAAAGATAATGTTCAATTAACCGAAATGAGTGAAATAAGTTATGTTGAAAGTGGAGATGGTGATCTATTTATTATCGGTTCAGATGCTTTTAAATATGCTAATATTTTTGGTCATGAAGTTTCAAGACCAATGGAAAAAGGATTAATTTCTCCAAAAGAAATTGCTGCTATCGATGTTTTAACTCTAATGATAAAAGATTTGATTGGAGACGTTAAAGGCAAAGAAGCATATTGTTCATATTCGATTCCTGCTGAAGCTATTGACGAAGGACGTTCTGTTACATATCACGAAAATGTATTTGCTAGGATTTTGAGCAATTTGGGCATCAATTATACTGCTGTAAATGAAGCTATGGCAATTGTATATTCAGAATGTGCCGCAGAGAAATTTAGTGGTATTGGTATCAGCTTTGGTGCTGGTATGGCAAACGTAGCAGTTGCTTATAAAGGAGTTGAAGCTCTAAAGTTTTCAACAGCTAGAGCAGGAGATTGGATTGATTTTAATGCTGCTCAATCGTTAGGAATGATTCCTAATAGAGTTACTAGCATTAAAGAAAAATATATGAAATTTTCTGGTAGTGTTGAAGTTAAGAACAAAAATACAAAAAGAGTTTTGGAAGCTTTATATTATTATCACAAAGCTCTTATTGAGTATACAGTAAAGAAAGTAATTGAGGAATTTAATAAAAAAGTAAATATAGAAGTAGATGAAGCGATTCCAATTGTTATTTCTGGTGGAACAAGTATGCCAGAAGGATTTACTGAATTATTTAAAACAGTAATTTCTGGATATGAGTTGCCTTTTGAACTATCTGAAATTAGAAGAGCAAAAAATCCTCTAACCGCTGTTGCAAATGGATTACTAATTAGAACTATGTCGGATGTTAAAGGAATGAAGTAATTAGGAGGTTTGTTATGAATATTAGACTTGAAATTTCAGATTTTTTTCAAAGGAATAAAAATGAACTAGAAGAGGTTGGTGCTTTTGGAATGAATCTGGATAAAACTTTAGATAAAATGCATAAACATCCTTTAAAAGCTGGTGCTGCAATTGAATTGAAAAGAGCAGCAATAAAGGCGCATCGAGTGGGAAAAGCTATAAGTTCTACAGCAGGAAAAGTTGCAGATTATTTTAAAAAATAAGATTTAAAAGTAATTAGGAGGTTGTTATGCCTAAAGAAAGTTTTGAGACCTTTAATAAAAAGGTTAAAAGAGCTCATAAAATTTTAGATATGTTGCTGAATGAAATAGCTGCTCAAGAAGATACGTTTATTGAATTATATGGTCATCCAAATCAATTACGAGTAACAACTACTGTTGATGTTGATGGTAAGGAAAATGTTGAACAACCAAATCAACTAGATAATTCTAAAAAATCTGTTAATGTTATTCAACATGTTCCAAAAGAACCAGATGATTTACTTAAAGATATTAGAAAACAACTAAGTGAAATGGATATTGATGAAGGTCTTAGAAGGTGGGTTGGAAGAAAGATTTTTAGTAATAAAAGAATGAAACATGCTGCTATTGGTGCTGCTATTGGAACTGCAGCAGGATTAGCAACAGGTTTTGCAGGAGCATATAAACATTGTAAGGAAAAATCTGGTGGAGATTCTGAACAAACTAAACAATGTTTAAAATCAATTGCTGCTAGATTTAAAAATAAAGTTAAAGGAGTAAGAAAATGACCAAGATAAGAGAAGAGTTTAATAAATGGTTTAATGAAGTATTCTTTGCCGGTCCAGAACTAAAGAAAGTTCTTGCTTCTTCATTAGCTAAAGATAATGCAAAAAGACTAGCAATGATTGCGAATAAAGCAAAAGGATTAGCGGGTAAAAAATAATAATCGAAAGGATTTCTAAATGCTTTTTGAACAACCGAATACTAGATTATGGAATGATCGAGAAACAAAACCTATTAAAAAATTATCAATACCAAAGATACGAGAATTTGGATTAAAATTTGAAGATATAAAAGTTGTAAATACTCTTGAAGATTTAAAAAATTCTCCTCCTAATATTGTTATTGCTGAAGCTGTGAAAGACTTTAGTTTTGTTCAAAATTGGTTTAAAAAACAAAGTCTGAAAAAAAGAAATAGATATGTTTTAGGTCTTGGAGCATATCAACAACTAGAGTTTGATGCAAGACTTGGTCATAGATTAATGAGGCCATCACAATTAAAATTTAAGAATCTATATAGACCATATAATGGGGAAGATGTAACTGGTAAAAGACTTCTTGTGTTTAGAACAGGAGGTGTTGGTGATCTTCTTTTTATCCAACCAAATCTTCGTTATTTAAAAGAAAAATATAAAGATTGTAAAATAGCATTTGCTTGCGGTCCGCAATATCAACCTATGGTTGAAAATTGGGATTGTGTTGATGAAGTTTTGGATCTTCCTTTTGCATTAAGCGAACTGACAAGATCTGACTATCACGTTTTATTTGAAGGTGTTATAGAAAGATGTAAGCAAGCTGAAAGAGAAAATGCTTATAATCTATTTTCTAAATGGATGGGTCTTAATTTACCTGATGAATTATTAATTCCTAAGCAAACAGCAAAACCAGATAAAATAGCTGAATGTCTTAAAACTTTATCTGGTAGAGATTTTAAACATAACTTTATTTTAATGCAATTGAGAGCTAGCTCTCCTATAAGAACACCAAGTCATCAATTCTGGATTAAACTAATAAATGAGTTAAATAAAAGAGGTCATTATGTAGTTATTACGGATAATCCAAGACAAGATGAACAAGTAGAAAAATTTGTTAAGATGTTGGATAAACCATCTATGAACTTGAATTATTCTGGATATTCAATATCAATTGATTATTCAATAGCTATGACTAAATTAGCTAAATGTACATTGACCACAGACTCAGCATTTGGTCATATTGCTGCTTCATTAGATGTTCCTTCATTTGGTATTTATGGCCCATTTCCTGGTTTTATAAGACTAAAAACTTATAAAAAAGCTGGGTGGATAGATACTAAAAGATCTTGTGCTCCATGTTTTTTACATGGTCATACTCCATGCAAACATTCTGACAAGGGAGGTTATAGTCTTTGTTATGAAGAATTAGATATTAATGATGTTGTGAATAAATTTGAGGAGTTTTTGCATGATAAAAATATTTCTAACAGTTAGAAATAGATTGGCAATGACTGAAAAATGCATTGAAGCATTAAAAAGGCATTCTACTATACCCCATCAAATTTATGTTTATGATAATAGCACAACTTATTTACTAGAAGAACATTTCGACTTCTTTTCAAATTTATATAAGACTGGTACTATAGCTCAAGTTACTTTTACATCTGACGCTTCAACATTTAATGCTTTTAGTAAAGCTGTTGCTTGTAATATGTTTGGATTGCAACATGAGCAAGATCCACAGAAGGATAGTTGTTCCTTTCTTCTTTTTTTGGATAATGACATTATTGTTACTCCTAAGTGGGATGAAAAATTAAGAATTTCGTGGAAGTTTGTTCAAAAGACTAATTTGAATAATATTAAAGTAATTGGACAACTACCTGGTGGAATAAAAGATAGAAAAGAAGAAGTAGAGTTTGGGGAAATAAAAGGAAGACTTGGAAGATTAGGAGGTTCTGCTCTTTGGAGTGTTAGACCAAATTTCTTTAGAGAAGTTGGATTCCTTCCTCTTAAAAACTTAGTTGGTTTACACAAACAACATGACCAGATGTATTGGAGATTACTTGAGAAATGTTCAGGTGGAAAGCCATACATTATGGGAATAAATCAGAAGCTTGGTATTCATTGTGGAAAATTTGCTGGGTCTGTTTGTAATAGATTAACAAGAATGAATAGAGATCCAAAAAAGTTAGCGTTTATTAAATTTGAAGAAAGTGAGGAACATATTAGAGGTCTGACATTTGAACAATTTTATAATGAAGTTGTTGATGATAAAACTCTAATTAATGACTGGTGATGAAAACTTCTAATGCTATTTTATTAGGACCATGTGTTGGAGAATTTTATTGGGAGTGTGGTCGATTTGCTCCATTATTATCGCATATGGTTCATAAAAAATATCGTAATAGAAATGATATTACGTATATAGTTTTGACAAGAGAAGAGAGATTTGATTTATATGGAATGAACGCGAATATTTTGATTCCATTAAGAATTCCTGGTGATTATGAAGATAAGTTTCCTGATTGTTATAGATTGAATGGGTTAGGGTTTGAACAGTATAAATCAATAGCTGATAAATTCTATAAGCATTATAAAGAGAACTATAATATTATTCAACATATATATCCAGATATTAGAAAACCAGCATTTACTAATAAGAATCAGTTTAATATTAAAGAGATGTATTACAAATATTTTCCAAGAAAAGAGAACTATGATTTAGTAAATGAATACCTTCCAAAAGAAGGACCACCAATTGTTATCTTAGCTTCAAGATTGAGAAAAGGTTTTAAAAGAAACTGGAAAGGTTGGCCAGAATTTTATGATGTTTTATCTGAAGATAAAGAATTAGTGAAACGATTTAGATTTGTTATTTGTGGTAAACCAGGAGAATATGTTCCTGATGAAAAGGACAGGTTTTATGATATGAGCAAAATAAAACTTGGATCATCTTCATCTTATGCTGGTTTATTATTAGTGATTATGGAAAGAGCATTTTTTACTTTTGGTTCGCAAAGTGCAATACCAAATATTTCTTTGTTATATGGAGTTGACGTATTGGAGTTTGGGCATCAAAAGCAACTACATACAGTAGTATATAATCACTTCAAAACACCAATTACATTTTTTGAAGATAGAAAATATGATAGCTCAGTTCGGGTAATGTGTAATAGACTAAAAAAGTTGTTAATAAGAAAGGAGAATGGTGATGGCAGCAAATCTATGGTTATCAACTAATGAAAGAAGGATTCAAGGTATTAGAAAATTTCTTGTTGAAAGTTCATTTCAGGATTCAGATATTAAGACTGAAATAAAAGGGATTTTGATATTGTTAGATCAGTCTCTTGGTGAAATTATAAAACTTCAACGAGAAGTTGACCATTTGAAAACAGAAAATGCTTCTCTAAAACCAAAATAGGGTTAGTGGTGAAAAAACCGAGAATAACTTTAGCCGGACCTTTTGTTGGTGAATTATTTTGGGAGTTGTTTAGGTTCGCTCCATATATAATTAACTTAAAAAAAGAGAAACCTGCAAAATTAATTGCGGTTTTTACAAGACCAGAGAGATTCGATCTTTATGGTAAATACGCAAATTTTTTGATTCCTTTGCGTATAAAAGAAGATAATATAGAAAATCAAGATTGTTTTAGATTGATTGATTTTAGGAAAGAATTATATTATAGTATGATTATGTTATTTCAAGATAAGTATAGAAAAGAGTATGTTATTGAAGATCATTTTTATCCTGATATTGGATGGAGATACAATTTAAAGTGGCAATTTCCAAGAGATAAAATGGATTATGATTTTAAACCAAGAAAAGAAAACTCTGATATAGCAAAAGAAATTGTTAGTGATTTTGAGAAGATAGTTTTGATTGATAGTTTAAATGGTGAGAATATAGATTTTTTATACAATAGAGGTTATGCTTCTATTAATATTAGAACTATTCCTGGATTTTGTAAAAATAAACAACAGGATGTTTCATTTATTGGTTGCATAATTGAGTTAATAAAACGATGCGAGTTTGTTGTATCAAATACAACTACTGTTTTAGGAAGATTATCATTATTATTAAAGAAACCTTTAATGACTATTGATGAAAAAATTGATCTTGATTCTTTAAACTTGGTTAATCCACTAAAAACTAAAGTTATTGTGTGTAATAAGCTTGAGAAAGGTTTAAATGATTATGAGAATAATTTTCGATCTTAGGAATGTCGGTCTTGGGAATAATGGGGGAAGTTCTACTTTAGTTAAATCCGGAAATACTCTTTTGGAACTTGGTAACGAAGTATTTTTTATTGACTCAATGAAGAATAAACATACATGGACTAAACTTAATTGTGAACATATTATTATAAAAAATGAAAAAGATATTCCTGACGCAGATGCAGTTATAGCAACAGGATATAAGTCAGTATTTTCTACAAGTTCTTTACCAGATAGATGTGGAAAAAAGTTTCATTGGATAAGAGGATGGGAAACTTGGAAATTTCCTGAAGATATTATTGTATCTAGAATTTTAAAAACACCAACTAAGAAAATTGTTAATAGTTTGTGCTTACAAAATAAACTTTCAAAATTTGGTTTTAGTTCAGATATTGTTAGACCTGGTTATGATTTTGATGAAATCTATCCAATGAATATTAGAAGGAAAACCGAGAATATAGTTTTAGGTGGTTTATATAGTGTAAGACCAGATCAAAGAAAAAGAAGTGAATGGTTATTTGAAGTTTTTAGATGGTTTAAAACTAAAGGTTATGATGTTGAATTGTGGTTATTTGGAATTGATAACAACAATGTAAATTCGACTAAAGTTACAAAATTTTATAAGAATCCAGAAAAATCTGACAAGAACTATTTGTATAATATGGTTGATATATGGTTAGCTACTTCTGAACTAGAAGGTTTGCATATAGTTCCTGCTGAAGCTATGATAACAGAGTGTCCTGTTGTTGGAACTAATGCTGAAATGGCAGGAACTTCAGATTATTTGATTAATGAGAAAACAGGATTGATTTCAGAAAATAATTTGCAAGATTTTTTAATGAAAGTAAAAAGATTAATTCATAATGAAGAATTGCGAGTTCAATATGGTAAAAATGCAAGAATTAAAATTTTAGAAATAGGAAATAGAAAAGAAAATATGATGGAAATGGTGAAGGTATTAGAAAAATGAAAATTTTTCAAGTTGATGAAATTCTTAATAAATTAGAGAATTGTATTGTTTATAGGAAATCATTTTCGGTTATTAGATTTGGTGATGGGGGACTTAAGTTTATTTGTTCTCTTTTAGAAAGAGATAATGAAGAGTTGAGTAATATCGTTATGAAAGAAGGGTTACCGGTTGATAAACTTGTTGAGTTTTTTGAGTTGTGGGGTTATTATGCTAGAAAAGCAGACTTTATTGATTGTCCAGAAGTTTATTTTGATGGAACTTTTTGGTCAAGAGTTAGATCTGAAAATAGGAAAATGAGTAAAAAAACCCAAAGAAAACTATTGAACTGGAAATCTATTTATCACTCTGCTGAGTTTGATAATGATAACTATTGTAATCCAGAATTGAATTATTTATCAATTCTTCGTAGAGATGGAAAAAGAAATTTGCTTGATATAATGAGGAAAAGGAAAATTTGTCTTATTACAACTTTTCCTGAAGTTAGATATAAGTTATCTGAATATAATATTGATATTATTAAAATTGTTGGTCAATATGAACGACAGTATGATTGTTCATTTGAAGAAGTTACAAAGAGAATAAATGAAAATAGTCGTAAATATGATTTGTGGTTAGTAGCAGCTGGTGAAATTGGAAGGATTTATTCAGGAATGATTAAAGAGAATGGTGGTAGATCTTTTGATCTGGGATTTGTTATAGAGTTTTGGTTAGGTCAAGATATTCATCCAAGATTACAATTGTTTGTTGAGAGAGATATAAATAATCCTCTTGAGTTAAGATTAACTACTAAAGGAAAGAAATATGAGGAATATATTTAATGGATAAGATTGATATTACAATGACAGCTGTTTTGAGACCAAAAATATTAGCAAAAACCTTAAATAGTATAGTTACAAATGTTGTAGATGATATAGATAGATTTAGATTAATTATTAATATTGATCCTGTTGGTCAAGATATTAAACCTTCTAGAGTTATTGATATAGCGAAAAGTTATTTTAAAGACGTGGTGTGGAATGTTCCAGGATCTCCATCTTTTCCTTTAGCTGTTAAATGGGTTTGGTCTCAAGCGACAGCTCCATATATTTTTCATTGGGAAGATGATGTTTTAATTTTAAGAAAAATTGATGTTAATGATATGATTGCAATTTTGAATAAATATGAAAGACTATCGTCATTAAGATTATATCGAGGAGCTGTTCCAAAAAAGAAAACTATTCATACTTTTGCTTGTAGGTGGAAATATAATGCTGATGGTTTTTATTTAGCAAATGATTGGAAAAAACAATTTGGTTTAAATCCAATTTTAATAAAGAAAGAATTTATTGACCAAGCATTACCTAGAATGAGAGATGACACAAATCCAGAAAAACAATTTCGATTTTCACAAGCATATATGAGAAAAGTAATAAAGAATTGGCAATATGGTTTATATGCGAAACCAGGTGATGGAAGAATGGTCGATGGACGACAAGGTCAAGTATGGAAAAATAGAATGAATTTTAGTAAACCAGAAGGAGCTACTTTTACGAAATGGGTGAAAGGATAGGAGGAAATATGGAATTGTTTGTTGTTGGTAAAATTAATCGTGAAAATTATCTTGAGTGGGAATTTATGGGTGTTTTTGACGAGAGAGAAAAAGCAGAAGAACATTGTTTGGATGATAGATATTTTGTTGGGCCTTGTAAGTTAAACGAATTTACTGGAGAAAAGAAACAAGATTGGCCACAAAGTTATTATCCTAAGCGAGGTAAAACATGGGACTCATTGAACAAAGATATTCTAGCGTCTTAGAAATTGGTTTAGAATTAGGAAAAACCTGCTCTGCATTACAATTAGAAGATAATTGTTTAACGTTCGCAAGAAGTGAAAAGTATTTAAAATCAATAGGCGAAACAGAAAAAGAGAATGTTCATGTTATTATTCCTGAATCTTTAAAGTTTGCTGCAATTGAAATATTACCTGATACAATTACTACTCATTTGGTTAAAAAAGAAGATAATATCGAATATGTATTTACTTATATTCATAATGAGATTAATAAAGATAGAGATCCAAAACCAAACGTTATTGGAAAAAATGTTAATATTCATCCAACTACAGTTATTGGGGTTCATGGAAATACGTATTGTGTTTGTCCAGATGGTAGTAAATTAAATATGAAACATATGGGAAATGTAGTTATTGAAGATAATGTTGATGTTGAAGCATTATGTGTAGTTCATAGAGCTGGTATGACTTCAACTATAATTGGAGAAGGTAGTAAGGTTTGTGTCAAAGTTAATTTTGGTCATAATTGTATATGTGGAAAAAGAAACTTTATAGCACCTGGAGTATTGCTTGGTGGAGGAACTGAAATTGGAGATAATTGTTATATTTGGCAAGGAGTTATAACCAGAAGTAATATTAAAATTTGTAGTAATGTTATTATTGGTGCTGGTTCTTTAGTTTTAAATGATATAACAAAACCAGGAGTTTATTTTGGATCCCCAGCGAAATTTGTGAAAGAATATGATGAAACATTGAGGTGAATCTTATGGCAGTAGGTGCACCAGGAATGCATAAATGGGATAAAGATGATACTAAATTTGTTGAGTATTATACAGTTATTATGTTAAACTGTGTTATTTGGGGAACTGTTATAATTGAAATTTTGAGGATGTATGGGGTGATAAAATGAAAAAATATATAATGAAAATATGGTTTTTATTTCGATATTTAAGCGTGGTTCATTCGTCATTTAAATATGGAACAAATTTAAAAATGGGATATTTTAATGTTATTGGTAAAGATGTAGTAGTAGGAGATAATTGCACAATTTGTAATTTTGTTTTATTGAAAAAAGATACAATAATTGGAGATGATTGTTATATTGATAGTTATGTTTTATCTTCTGGAGCATGTAAAATTGGAAATCATGTAACATTAAGATATCAATCTGTTATTGCTAGAAATGTAATAATAAAAGATCATGTTTTCTTTACAGCTGGAGTTAAAACAATATATCTAACTCAAAATAGAAAACCATCTGTTAAACCTTTAGTTATTGAAGAAGGTTGTTATTTTGGAGACAACGCAATTATAATGGGAGCAATTACTATTGCTCCTTATTGTATTATTGGAGCCTGTGCCTTTGTAAATAGAGATACAGAACCCAAAGGAGTATATGTTGGTGTTCCAGCAAAAAAATTAAGAGATATAACTGAGGATGAATTTACAAATATGAGGAATCCATGAAACGAATACTAGCAACGGGCGCGCATTATGATGATATAGAAGTTGGGGTTGGTGGAACTTTAATAAAACATATTGATAACGGCGATATAGTTTATTTGGCTATTGTTGAGAGTGATGAATATAGAACAGGCGAACCTACAAAACGACTTGAAGAACAAAAAGAAGTATTAAAAAAGATCAGTTTAGATGAAAAAAGATTATTACTATTTACATCTAAACATGATGTGAATAGTGTTATTTTTGATTTAGATAGAATAAAACCAGATATTGTATATACTCCTTATGAAAGAGATACTCACCAAGCTCATAGAAGATGTTCTGAAATAGCGCAGTCTGTGGGAAGAAAAAAGAACATAACTACTATTTTTTATTATTGTGGTTCTAGTATTGAGTTCTATCCGAATATGTTTAGCATGGTAGATTTTAAGAAGAAACTTGAATTGATAAAATGTCATAAAAGTCAAATCGAGTGTGGGTCATTAAAGTTATCGTTAAGAGAAAAAATGGAGTCATATTGGGCATCTTTGGTTTCTCTTGATGAAAATGCTTATGCTGAAGGATTGATAGTAAGGAAAATGATCTATGAAATCTGATAGATTTGTTTTTTTGCATATTATGAAAACAGGAGGAACTTCTATTAGAGATTCTCTTAAAGAATGTTATGGGAGAGATATGATGGTTGATTATTCATATCGGCATGATAGAGAGAAAGGAAAGGGTTTATTATCATTTAAAAAATCTCTTACTATTTATCCTGAAAATTATGAAGATTTTAAAGTTATTTTTGGGCACTTTAATTTTGATAAATATTCACATTTGAAAAGACCAACTATTACTTTTCTTAGAGAACCAATAAGTAGAGTTGAATCGCATTATTCTAGAAATTGGGCTCGAAATCCTCGATTTAGATTAGAAGAATTTTGTCAGATTACATCAAATATTATGACGTTTATGACAGGCGGTGACCTTTCAAAATTTTTATTTGTAGGAATAATGGAATATTTTCCATTAAGTATATCAAAATTATCTAAAGTTTTAGGAAAAACTATATATATGCAAAGAAAGAATGTTACATCATATAAGTATCATTTTAGCAAACAAGATAGAGATATAGTTAAAAAATATAATCTTGATGATATTGAGCTATACAAACAAGCTTTAGATAGATTTAGAGGGAATAGTAAATGATTAAAGATTATTCTCCTAAATTTTGGAATTATAGAAGACAAATTAAACTATGGATTAAATTTTTTGAGAATTTGGAATTTGAATATAAATTAAAGAAGATTTTAGATTATGGAACAGGCCCGGGTTGGGCTATTTTTGTTGGTTCTAATATGGGATTTGATATTGTCGGAACTGATATTAATGATAGATTTGAAGAATTAAGAAATTATTTAGGAACAGATAAATATATAACAATATTCAAAGGCTCTAGAACTGTTTATGACGATAAAAGTTTTGATGTTATTATTTGTAAAGCTGTTCTTAGTAAGAGAATTAATTTATTTGTTAATAATGCTGTTGAATTACAAAGATTAATAAAGAACGATGGTATAATTTTTGTTTCAGAGGAACATTTAAAGTATATAAACGAAATTCCTAAAAAGAATAAAAGAAAATTATCTCTTGAAAGAGAAACTTTTAATAAAGATTTATATGAGAAGTTATGTTCTAAAGCGAGAAATCTTATTGGAAATAAAAAGATTGAATATGAAGAAGAAATTAGAGAAATAAGGGAAAAACATGATTGATAAATTACCAAGAATTATTTTTGTGCATATTATGAAAACAGGAGGAACATCTTTTTATAGATCCTTGATTCATAGCTTTTATAAAAAGAGCTATATTTATGATAATAAATATAAAATTAAAAGTAGAGAAGTAATAAAGGAGAGACTTCTAAATAAGCAAACAGGGGAGAATTTCAATACAAAATTTTCACCCAAATTTGCAGAAAAAGATTTAATATATGGGCATTTTAAATTGCAAAAATATGAACATCTTAATAGACCATTTGTTACTTTTTTAAGAGATCCAGTTAATAGACTTATATCTCAATATTATTATCAATTACATTTACTTGGAGATATGGATATTCAAACCTATGCTGAAATTTATGCTAATCATATGACGTTTATTTTAGGATCTGATTTGAAGAAATTAGAGTTTATTGGAATTCAAGAATTTTTTGATGAAAGTGTTAACAAATTTTTAAATCATTTTAACCTTCCAAAGATTTTAAGAATGGAAAAACGAAGAGTTGGTAAAAAAGTTATAGTTCAAAAATCAATAAGAAAATATATTGCAAGACTTAACAAAGAAGATTATGAGTTATATAATGAAGCAGTCAATATTTTAAAAGGTAAAAGGTAAAATATTATGACAATTAAAGTTTCTGAAAGACAATTATATATGGGGCAAGGAACAAAACAAGTTAAAGGTATTCTTAAAAGATTTGAGAAATTTTTTCGTAAACAAGAATTTAAGAATATTATTGAAATAGGTAGTGGTAATGGAGTTTTTTCAACATATATTGCATCTAAGGCAAAAGAAATGGGGTCTTCGTTTATTACATATGATTTGAAACCTGTTTCTACACAAATAAGAAATCATTTAGAAAGTCTTGGATTTACTGTTGTAACAGATGACGTGAACAAACATATAGATGAAATAGTAGAAATAATAAAAAAACCAGAACGATGTCTCGTTATGATTGACGGTGCTGACAAATCTGGACCTTTTCTTTACTTTATCAAATTTTTGAAAGAAAATGATATTATTCTTTCTCATGACTATTATAAAGAAGAGGATGATAATATTAGAAGAATTGTAGGTATTCATATGGAATATGTTGATCTTAATGGAGTTGATGTAGATATTATTTATAAAGATTTGTTTGATAATTACTTGTGGTTATGTTGTATTAAGAGAGGAAATAATGAAAATACTATTGCTAGCTCATAATCATAAAGCTAAATATAACTGGGGTCATCATTTATATAGACGAGAGTTTGGAAAACATCACGAGGTAACATATTATGGGAGAGGATATCCTGGATATGATGCAAATTTAACTGTTTCTCAAATAGTTAAAAAATTTGGGAGACCAGATTTTATTTTAACAGATGGTTTAAGATATACTTTACAATTTGAAGGGTTGGGTGAAATAAAAGATATTCCAAAAGTACATCAAGTTGTTGATTATTTTCCACCACATCCATGTGGTTATCATGGAAGTTGGGATCGTCAACATGAGTTTTTTAAGAAGAATAAATTTACTCTTTTGTTTGTTAGACAATATAGACAACTAGAAGATTTAGAAAATAATGGAGTGAAAATACCAGCTTTCTTTCTTCCATTTTCAGTTGATATTGATATCTATAGAAATATGGGAGTTCGAAAAAAATATGATGTAATGGCAACATTTTCAGATACTAGTCCTGTTTATCAAAATAGAAGAAGAGTAAAAGGTGTTTTGTCGGGTCTTCCAATTTCATTAGTAACTAAAAAACTTCTACATCAGAAATATGTTTCAGTAATAAATGCATCTAGAATTTTTGTAACTAGCAATAATGTATTTGGTTCTCCATCAATGAAATATACTGAAGTTTTAGCTTGTGGAACTTTTATGCTTGCAGATAGGCCAGCTGATTTTAAAGTTTTGGGATTTAAAGATGGTGAACATCTGGTTTTATATAATAATATGAACGACTTAGTTGATAAAGTTAAGTATTATTTAGCACATCCAAAAGAAAGAGTTAAAATAGAAAGACAAGGAATGAATTTTGTTAGAGAGAATCATAATAATACTGTTCGAATGAATTATCAAATTGATATAATAAGAAAGGAACTAGGAATTTGAAAGTTATATTTGTATGTATTCATGATTGGGCTAATGAATGTTATACAATATCTAAAGCTCTAAATACAGTTGGTGTAGACTCTAGATGTTTTGTAAAGAAAACTAATGAAAACAAATATCCAGAAAGAGGAATACGATTTGAAAAAATTGGAAAATTTCGTCATGTGATTAGAGATGCTAATGTTATAGTATATGGATTTAGTGAGTATTTTGAACTTGGTTTTGAAATTCCAAAAAATACAGTTGTTGGTGTATTACATGGTGGATCTAAATATCGCCAAAATTATAATAAATTAAACGAAATTTTTAATCCTATTGTTGATATTACTTTATCTGGTAGTGATATGTGTAATCTTGGAGCAAAGAATGAAGTATGTGTTTTTTCAGCTGTTGATGATGAATATATAAAACCAAAGTATAAAGAATTTCAAGGAGCAAGAAAAAAAATAATTGGGCATTTTCCTAGCGGAAATAAAGGTTCTGATATAATATTACCCATTATTGCGAAACTTAAAGATGAGTTTGATTTTATTTATAGTTATTCAGATTCTAAAGTTCCATTTGCTAATCAAATACATAGGATGTCGAAATGTGATATCTATATTGAAAATATGAGAGAGAATCAAGATGGTCGAGTTTTAACTACATTTGGAAGAACGTGTTTAGAAGCTGCAGCATTAGGAAAGATAGTATGTACGAGATTTCCTGATATTGAATTATATAAATCTATGTTTGGAGATTGCCCAATTAAAGTAACTAACACAGAGAAAGAGTTGGAAGAAAAATTAAGATATTTATTATCTTGCCCAAATAAAGAATTTATTAGACTTCAAAAAGAAACTAGAAAATGGGTTGAAGACAAACATGGTTTAAAAGCTATGGGGTCGAAATGGAAAGAAATTTTTGAGAATGCATTAAAAGAAAAGAAAAAAGAATTGAGAGGTGAATTATGATTGCTATTTTTGGAGCTTGTGGATTTGTTGGAAATTATTTAATTGAAACTTTGAAAAGAAGAGGAGAAAAGTTTGTTGCTTGTGATATTAATTTTGATTTTGGAATGAAATTTTATGGAAAGAATTTTATTGAGTTTGATATTACAAGGCCGGTTGATTTTAGAAAACTTCCAGAAGGTATAACTACGGTAATTCATTTAGCATCTATTCAACCTGTAAATGTAATGTATGAAGATACATATGATTATGTCGATGTTAATATAAATGGAACTATAAATATTTTAGAATATTGCAGATTAAATAAGATAAAAAAGATTATATATATTTCTTCAGTAAAAAGTTTAAGTAAAAGAAGTAGATATATTGATGAATTTACACCAAAGGAAATTAAATATGCAGATGAATATACTATTTTTAGTATAACAGAAAGTTGTATTGAGGACTTAATTCTTCATTATTCAACTAAGTATGGAATAAAAGGGATTGTTTTTAGAGTCCCTCCAATTTATGGTTATGGATCTCATCTTGAAGGTTGGAGAAATGGAAAACCAACTAAAACAGGATTTTTAACATTTATTGAAAATTCTCAAAAAGGAGAAACGATTGAAATATGGGGAACTAATTTTCATTTAAAGAGAGAATTTATTTATGTTAAAGATGTTGTATCTGCTATTAGAAAAGGTATTAATAGTAAACAGTCAGGAATTTTTAATATAGCGGGAAAACAACCAGTAAGCTTATTAGAAGAAGTAGCTTGTATTACTGGTATCTTTTGTAAAAAAGGAAAGAGATCAAAGTTGTCTTTTAATGCAAAAAAAGAAAATTCTCTTGAAATGTATACGTTAGATTTAACTAAAACACAATCTCTTCTGGGTTGGAAACCAAAATATAGTTTTTATGATATGCTTATTGATTTCAAAAAGGAAATGAAAGAAAGACGATTATTTAAACGTCTTGTTGATAAAAGAAGAGATGAATTAGGAGGATATTAATGAGTAATTTTGGAATGACTGGAGTTGCTGGTTTTGTTGCACCAAGACATTTGCAAGCAATTCATGATACAGGAAACAATTTAGTAGCAGCTCTTGATCCTCATGACTCAGTTGGAATTCTTGATAAACATTTTCCAAACTGTAGATTTTTTACAGAACCAGAGAGATTTGATCGTCATTTAGAAAAGCTTAGAAGAGATATGAATGGGATTGACTATTTAAGCATATGTTCTCCTAATTATTTACATGATGCTCATTGTAGATTAGCTTTAAGAGTTGGAGCAAATGCTATTTGTGAAAAACCTTTAGTAATTAACCCATGGAATTTAAATCAATTAAAAGATTTAGAAAAAGAATATAAGAAGAAAATTTATGTTGTTTTACAATTGCGTTATGATTCTAAAGTTTATGAAATGAGAGACATAATAGAAACAATAGGTGAGTATTATAAAGTTACAGTTACTTATATAACGCCGAGAGGAAAATGGTATCTAACTTCATGGAAGGGGGATGAAAAGAAATCTGGTGGACTAATCATGAATATTGGAATTCATTTATTTGATCTGATGATATTGTTATTTGGAAAACCAGAATCTTTTGTTATAGATCAAATAAATGAAACAGTTGTATCTGGTAGGCTTTGGTTAGAAAAAGCTCATGTTGATTTCTTTTTAACTACAGAAGGTGATGCTAAGAGAGTAATAGAATTTAATGGTTATGAATTTAAGTTTGGAGAAAACTTCACAAATTTACATACAAAGGTTTATCAAGATATTTTGAAAGGTGGTGGTTTTGGAATTGAAGATACCAAACAATCAATTGAACTAGTTCATTTAATGAGAGGCGCTGACAAATGCAAATTCACGAAAGTAGCTATATAGATGAAGGAGTTGAAATTGGAGAAGGAACAAAAATTTGGCATTTTTGCCATATTATGACAGGTGCAAAGATTGGAAAAAATTGTGTTATTGGGCAGGGATGCTTTATTGGAAAAAATGTAATTATTGGGAATGGATGCAAAATTCAAAATAATGTTTCAATATTTGAAGGGGTAACTATTGAAGATGATGTTTTTATTGGACCATCTGTTGTATTTACTAATGTAGTAAATCCTAGAGCATTTATTGAAAGAAAAGATGAATATAGAAAAACTTTAATAAAAAAAGGAGCAACTATAGGAGCTAATTCAACTATTATTTGTGAGGTTACAATTGGTGAATATTGTTTGATTGGAGCTGGATCAATAGTAACAAAAGATATAAAAGAATATAGTGTTTCTTTTGGTCATCCAGCTATAGAAAAAGGAAGGATAAACAAGGAAGGTGACATATGGAATTTATATTATCCGGTAGTGAACTTATGGGGGATTTCGTAAGAAGTAAATTGAAGAAATGTGGAGATAATGTTAGATTATATCCATTATGTAAGATTGCTAAACCAGAAGTAGTTGAACTTGATGATAATTGTAGGATAAGAGATTTTGCCTTTATTTGGGGTGGTAGAGGTGTTATAGTTGGAAAGTATTCAGATGTTCAACCTCATGTAGTAGTTTGGGGTGGTGGAAATCTTAGAATTGGAAACTATGTTTCAGTTGGAGTTGGAACTATTATCTTAACAGCTACATATGATTATAATTCTCCAAAAATGGTTGATGGTGTTCCAGATGAAACAAAAACTTTATTTGGAAGAGTTATTATAGAAGATAACTGTTACATTGGAGCTCATTGTACAATAATGCCAAATGTAAAAATTGGCGAAGGCTGTGTTATAGGAGCAAATAGTTTAGTATTAAAAGATACTGAACCGTGGGGAATTTATGTTGGTAGTCCATGCAGAAAAATTGGAATTAGACCAAAAGGAGCAAAATGAGAATATTTTTAACTGGTGGAACAGGATTTATTGCTACTTCTTTAGTTTCAAAACTAAAAGATGAAAATGAAATTTTAGTCTATGATAATTTTGAAAGAAATGCGTTTGAAACAACAAATTTAAAAGAGTGTCAAACTCTTATTTGTGTGAAAGGCGATGTTTTAGATTATGATAGATTAGAAGACAATTTAGTAAATTTTGATCCTCATATTGTTTTACATTTAGCTTCTATTGCTGGAGTTGATAATGTTATAAATAGACCAACTCAAACAATGAAAGTAAATATGATTGGAACTTATAATGTATTAGATATTTGTTGTAAATTAGAAAACCTAGAACAGTTTTTTAATTTTTCAACCAGTGAAGTATATGGATCATATAGTTATAGATTAGGAGAAGATGAAAAAACTACAATGGGAGTTATTGGTGAAGCTAGATGGGCATATTCTGTTAGTAAGTTAGCTGGTGAACATTTGGCATTTAGTTTCTTTAAAGAAAAAAATCTTCCTGTTGTTTCTATTCGTCCTTTTAATGTATATGGACCAATGCAAGTTGGTCAGTCAGCTATTCAAGAATTTATTAAAAGAGCAGTTAAAGATGAAGATATAATTATTCATGGAGATGGTAGTCAAATTAGATCTTGGTGCTATATTGATGACGCTATTGATTTACTTCTTCGTTGTTTAGGAAATACAAGTGTTATTGGCCATGTTTTTAATATGGGAAATCCAAAAGCAACTGTAACCATTTTAGACTTAGCTAAGAAAGTTATTGAAGTAACAGATTCTAAATCAATAATTGTTCCTGTTGATAGTCCTTGGGTTGATGTTGAACTAAGAATTCCTAATATAGAAAAAGCAAGAAAGTTGTTGTTTTATGAACCTAAAGTAAGTTTAGAAAATGGAATTTTGAAAACCGCTGAATGGTGGAGGGAATTTTATGGTACAAATCAAAGTATTAACTAAGGAGTATGAAGAACAATATAATCAGTTTCTTCTTAAAAATGAAGATAGTTTATTTGTATGTTCATTAAAGTATAGAGATTGGTTAAGATATATTACTGGAGCAAAAGATCAATATCTTATAGCTTTAGAAGATAACAAAATTATTGCTTGCCTTCCATCATTTATAAAAAATTCTGAATATGGAAATGTTTTAAATTGTTTACCATGGTATGGAAGCAATCCAGGTATCATAACTTCAACTATTGGAGTAGAACAAAAGTTAGTAAAATTAGCAATGATTCTTTCTTTACATGGTTTAGCATTAACAAATAAATGCGTTTGTTCTACGATAATAACTAGACCTTTTGAAAATAATGAATCCTATAAAGAGTATACATTTTTAGATTCAAGAATTGGGATGTACACCCGTTTGCCAATTATTAGTGATAATATAGAAAAAAGTTTAATGGACTTATTTCATCAAAAAACCAGAAACTTAGTTCGAAAAGCACAAAAATCTGGGATGAAATATTATCATAGTTCTAATATTGATGATTTGAAATTTTTAGCTGAACTTCATAAAGAGAATTTAGAAGAAGTTGGTGCTCCGCCAAAACCATTAGATGTGTTTATGGAAGCAGCTAAAATTTTTGAATATGATAAAGATTATAGAGTTTATATTGCTGAATTAGATGGAGTGAAAATTGCTGGTCTTTTATTATTCTATTTTAATAAAACAGTAGAATATTTCACTCCTGCTATAAAAGTTGAGCATAGAAATTTACAACCTATGAATTTATTAATTTTCAATGCTATGAAAGATGCAACTGAAAAAGGATATTTGAATTGGAATTGGGGTGGAACTAAACTGCCTGGAATGGAAAGCGTTTATCATTTCAAAAAACGGTGGGGCGCAGACGAAAGTAATTACTATTACTACACTACGTTTTATAAAGATCTTGATAAAATAAAAACATTAGGAAAAGAAGGTCTTTTGAGAGAATATCCTGGATTTTATGTGTTACCATTTTCGGAGCTTGAGAAATGATATATCCAATTAATAGACCCTATTTTGATGAAGATGAATTAACTGAAGTTAAGAATGTTTTAGATTCAAGATGGGTGACTAAAGGTCCAAAAGTAGAAGAATTTGAAGAAGATATTGAAAATTATCTTGGAGTGAAATATGCAATTTCTGTAATAAATTGTACATCTGCTTTACATTTAGCTTTATTAGCACTTGGAATTGGTAAAGGAGATTCTGTTTTAGTTCCATCTTTTACTTTTCCAGCAACAGCTCATGCTGTTCTATATTGTGGTGCAAGCCCAATTTTTGTTGATGTTGATTCAAAAACATATAATATTAAACCATCTAGAATAGAAAGAAAAATTAAACCAAATACAAGAGCAATTATTCCAGTTCATACATTTGGACAACCTTGCAAGATGGATAAAATTATAGACATTTCAGTAAGGTTTAATCTAAAAGTTGTTGAAGATGCTGCTTGTGCTTTAGGAGCGAAATACAAGAATCAATTTGCTGGAACATTTGGGGATATTGGTTGTTTTTCATTACATGGAAGAAAAGGAATAACTACTGGAGAAGGTGGAATTGTAGTAACAAATGAAAAAGAGATAGCAGAAAAAGTTAGAAGTTTATCCATGTTTGGGTCAGAACTAAATACAGATAATCCAGAATTTATTGAGCTTGGATATAACTATAAAATGAGTGATATTACAGCAGCAGTTGGAGTTGCTCAATTAAGAAAGATAAACAAAATTATAAAAAGAAAACAAGAATTAGCAAGATATTATGATGAACTTTTACAATATGAGTCACTAATAACTATTCCATATGTAGATAAAAACGTAACTCCTATTTATCAAAGTTATGTAATACTATTAGATAAAGATATTAATAGAGATCTAGTAATATTGAAACTAGGAGAGAAAGAAATTCAAACTAGATTTGGAACATATGCTTGTCATATTCAGCCTGTGTATTCTGGAGGAGATTACTGTCCAGTTTCGTTAGATCTTTTTAATAGATCTTTAGCATTACCATTATATCCTGATTTAGAATTTAAAGATATTAGAAAAATAGTAGCATCATTATTGCAATGTTTAGAGGATCTAAAGTGATTAAACTATCTGGGCTTGAGATAAGAAAAATTGCAATCAATTTTGTTCCTGTTATCGCATCTGTTTTAGAGATTGGTTGTGGAGATGGTAATTTTGCTAGAGACCTTTGGATTAAAGGGATAAGAAATTATATTGGAATAGATTTAAGAAGTGACAAAATATTTCTTGCAAAACGAAAAGTAAGAAGATTTAAATTTATTAGAGGAAATATTTTTCAACATCTTGATCTATTTGAAAAAGTTGATATTATTGTTGCTATAGAAGTATTCGAGCATATTAGAAGAGATTTTGATTTATTAACTGAAATTCCAAAAGGAAAAAAAGTTATTTTTTCAGTTCCAAATAGTCCGTACAAACAAGAACACAAACGATGGTATGAATTAGATGGATGGAAAGAAAGATATAATGATTTTTTTGAATTTGAAAATATTTATACAGTTCAAAACGAAAGAAAACCTACAAGAAGAGCTTTTGTATTTATCTCTACAAAAAAATAGGAAATACTATGAAAGATGGGTATGATGAAATTATGGATGGGTATGTTGTTAAACCTCCAGTAAGTTTTTATTTAGCTTGTTGTGATTGTGGTCTTGTTCACGAGCTTAAAATTACTATTCTTAAAAATAATAAAGTTAAGCTTGTTTTTGAAAGAGATGAAAGAAGAACTTCTCAATTTAGACGATATGGTCTAGCCGAATTACAAAAAAATGATGATGAGATGTGGAAATTAACTCGTAATAGAAAGGTAAAAAATAATGCTAAACATTCAAAAAGAAAAACGTGATTTTTATATGAGCAAACTAAAACCGCTATTTGATGATTATATAACGTCAATTTCTACATGGAAAATGGCAGCATCTTTAGAATCAGTATCGACATTATTAGCTCTTGTTGATACATTTCATCCAGAAGCAATTCTTGATTTAGGAAGTGGTTTTAGTTCTGTTGGTTTTAGATGGTATTGTAAAGAAAAGAATTACTCACCAAAATTGATTTCTGTAGATACTGATAAAGAATGGTTAGTTAAAACAAGTGAATATTGTAAGAAGTTAGGATTGCCTCAATATAAATTCTCTACTTGGGAACAAATTAAAAAGATAAAAGAACCATTTAATTTAGTCTTTATTGATTTAGGATATTCTGTTCATAGACCTTCATATTATGATACGATTTTTGATAATTTTGTTACAAAAAAATCAGTAGTAGTTTTTGATGATGCACATAAATCTACTTGTAAAGTTGGTCAATATATATCTAAAATAAAAAATAAAATTGAAGTTGATATAAAGAATTTAACTCAAGATAATAAACGATATTGCAGACTAATTTATAAGGTTGTGAGGTAAATATGAGCTACTGTAATAGTAAAAATGTTTATCATCCAGATATGGTTGATGCCTGGCAGCTTTCAAGAGAATATTCCTGTAATGAGTCACCAAAATGTATTAATAATTTTTCAGATGTTGAAGTTGGTGATTTAGTAGAAGTTAATGATAATATTGAAAGATTCTGGGTAGAGATTGTTGAATTATGTAACTGTTTCTATATTGGAAGAGTTCGAGCACCTTTATATAAAACTCATTCTTTTGTAGTTGGTGATCTAATTCATATTGATATTCAAGATGTTTATAATCTTGTTAAAGGATAAAAAATTATGGTATACTGGATAACTGGTAAAGCAAGCTCAGGTAAAACTCTTTACGCTAGAAGACTTAAAGAACAGTTTGAAAAATTAGGGGAGAAAGTTCTTTTATTAGATGGTGATGAAGTTAGACAATATTTTGAAACTGGTTATACAGATGAAGAAAGAAGAGAACATATTTTGAGAATAGCAGCTTTTGCTTCTATAGCTGAAGATCAAGGATTTTTAGTTATAGTAGCACTTGTGTCTCCAAAAAAAGAATGGAGAATGGACGCTAGAAAAATGTTTAAACATTCAATGTTAATATATGTTCCTGGTGGATGTCTTTGGTCAGGAACAACATATGAAGAGCCAGACCATGAAGAAATAATATCTGGATAGACAAAAAAATGCTAGGTTGGATTCCGGGATTGGCAAGTATTCCCTACCTTTGATCCCTCACCTAGCTGGGCGTGGAGTCAACGACTCGATCCCTTGCTTCTTTATCTCCTCTTGGGAGCTGGGAGAAGCATAGACCCCAAAATACTCACAGCCGATTAAAGTAATTTGGTTCTATACAGTAATTAATATATATAGCATTTTATTCTATAAGAATACAAAAAAAACTCAGCTAGATTTACTACCAGGTAAGGTGCTGAGTTATGATATAGAAGACTTCTAACGATTAGTCATCGTCATAGTCTTCATGATCCCAGAACTCTTCTTCTGTCTCGTCTGGGTGAGAGTCATTATAATCACCCTCAAACGCAGATCTTCCAGAATCAGAATCCCGGAAATCATCATCACATCTAGGATATGACATTTGAGTACCTCCTTTCTTAGAATATATTCTTATAGCTTTTCAGCTATTTATGTTCAGTTCGCCCAGGTAGCGCCAGTACCTTTAACCCACCAAACTCTTCTGGCCAGCCTTGGCAGGCGAGGGCGAACCGTTAGCGGCAGAAGTCAGAGATATATAATCTCCTCATTCTAGTAATTAATATATATAGTAAGAACAAATATACATAATTGATTCGGAGGTGGTAAATGAGTTTTCCTCAACACCCAGATAGTATAATTATTCAAAATCCTTTCTATCCTAAAGGATTGAAAGAGATAGATATTTACAATTATTACCAACAAGTGAAACCAAATCTATTACGTGAAGTTTTGGGTAGAGAATTAACATTTTGGATAATGACAGATATAAATAAACCAATTGTACGAAGAAAGGCAAAAGAAGAATATTTAACATTAAATAAGTCTAATTATGATAGTTTAATAACAGGCAGAACTGTTAGTATTCATTCAGGTATGAGAATATATGAAGATTTTGGAAT